>Ga0308309_10000065_pt1 | contig 98703 bp, 81 predicted proteins | sample HubBroMetageWFT5_FD_192491 | JGI IMG/M metagenome (GOLD analysis project Ga0308309, IMG submission 192491) | Warmed and freeze-thawed soil microbial communities from the Hubbard Brook experimental Forest, New Hampshire - Hubbard Brook CCASE Soil... | ecosystem: Environmental > Terrestrial >...
TTCCCGCGCCCACCGTGTGTCCGCCTTCGCGAATGGCAAACCGCAACCCCTTCTCCATCGCCACCGGCGTGATCAACTCAATCACCAGGCTCACATTGTCCCCCGGCATCACCATCTCGGTTCCGGCAGGCAGCTCCGCCACTCCCGTCACATCCGTCGTTCGCAGATAAAACTGCGGACGATATCCCTTGAAGAACGGCGTATGTCTCCCACCTTCTTCTTTCGTCAGGATGTAAACCTCCGCCTTGAACTTCGTGTGCGGCGTTATCGATCCACCCTTCGCCAAAACCATCCCGCGCTCCACATCTTCTTTCGCAATGCCGCGCAGCAGCAGTCCAGCGTTGTCGCCCGCCAGCCCTTCGTCCAGCTGCTTCTTGAACATTTCCACGCCCGTCACCACCGTCTTGCGCGTGTCGCGGAAGCCCACAATCTCCACTTCCTCGCCCACCTTCACCTTCCCGCGCTCGATACGCCCGGTCACCACCGTGCCTCGCCCCTGAATCGAGAATATATCTTCAATCGGCATCAGGAACGGCTTGTCCAGCTCCCGCGCCGGCTGCGGCACGCTCTTGTCCACCGCCTCCATCAGCGCGTCAATCTGCTTCTCCCACTTCTCTTCTCCATTCAACGCCCCCAGAGCCGACAACCGCACCACCGGCACATCGTCACCCGGAAACTTGTAGCTCTTCAACAGTTCGCGCACTTCCAGTTCCACCAGATCCAGCAACTCCGGATCATCCACCGCATCGCACTTGTTCAACGCCACCACGATGTAAGGCACACCCACCTGCCGCGCCAACAGCACATGCTCTCGCGTCTGCGGCATCGGACCATCCGTCGCCGCCACCACCAGAATCGCGCCATCCATCTGCGCCGCACCCGTGATCATGTTCTTGATGTAGTCAGCGTGCCCCGGACAATCCACGTGCGCATAGTGCCGGTTCGCCGTCTCATACTCCACGTGCGCCGTCGCAATGGTAATGCCGCGTGCCTTTTCTTCCGGAGCGTTATCAATGCTGTCGAAAGACCGGAACACAATCTTCGGATTGTGCTTCTGCAACACCTTCGTGATCGCCGCCGTCAACGTCGTCTTGCCATGGTCAATGTGGCCAATCGTCCCTACGTTGCAGTGCGGCTTATTACGATCAAATTTCTCTTTCGCCATAAAATTGCCGTGCCTCGCTTGTTGGTAATTCAGTAATACTGATACAGCTTCTTGAACTTGTGCCGCAGCGCAATGCCCACCGTTTCCAGCTTCGACAGGTAAAACTCGCGCATCTGCGCCTGATCGGAAAGTGGCAGCGCCTGGTATAATTGCCACGCACTCAAGCCCGAACCAGCTGCCGATCCGCCCACGGCATCTTCCAGCACCCGCGACGCCAGCACCGCGTCAAACTCCCGAACCCGAATCCCTTTGCTGCCGAGCTGCTTCAGGAACCGGTCCACTTTCTCGGGCAAGAACGCCTGCTCCACTGCGGCTTGCAGCTTCGCGAATTCCTGCTGCTTCTCGACTTTGATCGTAGCCTGCTCGAAGCCCACCGTCATCGCACCTGAACCAGGTATCTGGAGCGGGAGACGGGAATCGAACCCGCGACCAACAGCTTGGAAGGCTGTGACTCTACCACTGAGTTACTCCCGCCTTTCCGCAAGAGATCCTTCGCAAACAACGCTCGGGATTTCGGCTGCGGGCTCCACCCTTCACTTCGCTCAGGGTCACGCCCGCAAAACGCCTCAACTCTGGAGCCGATGATCAGGATTGAACTGATGACCTCTCCCTTACCAAGGGAGTGCTCTACCAACTGAGCTACATCGGCCAAAAAATGCCTTCCCCGGCCGCATCCGCCCTTACTCCGATTCGCGGTCACCGCCTGAGTGCATTACATCCTTGCGCCGCACCCAGCTCTTGAACGCGAACATGGCCAGAATCAGCAACGTCAGCAACCGGATCCGAGGATCACTCAGCGTGGCAAATGCCAGCCCACCCAGAGCCAGGTATGCAATCAACGCCATCGCCAAGCGACTCATAATTCCTGCCGTACTTAAACCTGGTGCAACTTAGTCTGGTGCACAGGGAAGGATTCGAACCTTCGTACCTCGCTAGGAGGGACAGATTTACAGTCTGTTGGCTTTAACCACTCACCCACCTGTGCAGAAACTGCCGGGTGATGCAGCCCTCGCGCTTCATCCAGCAGGCAATCCCGCGAATCCGCGGACCCAAGCAGCACACTTCTACTTCCGGTCCACCAAACTCGAATTTCGCAAACCTCGCAAATCAGGGAAACCAAGAATCGCGCTACGAATTACCGCGCGAAGATCACTGCACGCCGGAATCGTTCCGAATAGAGTTCCGAATGAAGTGCGTTGGAAAAACCTGTTGCGCCACCTAAGACTTCCGCTGCCTGCCGGAAACTTGGACTTCGTTCCTGCGTTTCATATGCTGGAGCTGGCGAAGGGATTTGAACCCCCGACCCCCTGATTACAAATCAGGTGCTCTACCGACTGAGCTACGCCAGCACAACAGGGGACCAGTGTCAGTGTCGCTCAAGACACAAGTATACCCTTGATCCCTTCCAGATGTCCGGGACAATGAGATAAGTTATCACAAGCGGCAAATTCCGCGCAACCGGGGTGTCGAGGTCAGAACAATTAAGTCGTAGCGCTGTAAATAAGGATCGTCGAGCGCGCGGGGACTATCGGAAGGGCATGGGGTTTATTTGGCCTTCCCCGGCCCAACCTGGCCAGCCGCAACCAGTCGGTCCAGATGCCTCTTGAACGACGGTAGCAACGGATCGCCGGTCTGCGTCGCCAATTCGACCGCAATCTCGACGTTCTGTACCGCCAAGTCGGGTTTGCCTGCGGCCTCGAGGCCATCGGCAAGGCTGTCGTAGGTATTGGCTGACTGGGGGTAGAGTTCCACGTTGCGCCGGAATGCCGCCAGGGCATCGTCGATCTTTTTGTTTCCCAACAGGTTGTAGCCGAGTGCGTTGATTTCCCGTTCGGCGGAAACTTTGAATCCGAAGCGATCTGAGAGTGCGCGAAAATGTTGCTCGACACCTTCGAGACCACCGACCCGAAGGTCCGTCTTTTCGTCGCGAGGCATGGTCCAGCCCCCGAAGATGGTGCGAAGTCCCGCATAATGGCCCAGGAGTTCGGTCGAGTTGTGGGTCTCTTCGTTATAGCGCGCCGACTTCACAACAAAACCTGCCGGCCGGTTCGCGCTCAGCATCTTCTGCAGTCGGTCGAATCCCTCGGTCATATCCCCGCCCTCGTTGCCCAGCGCGAAGAAGAGCGTTTTCTTGAATTCCTTTTGCTTCGCGAAAAACTCCTGCGCCTGGTGCACCGTGCGGAAGTTGTCCCACCAGAGACTCGGGCTGGTAGCGATGCAGGCGTTAAACAGCTCAGGACGGTTGATCAGCGCATGTATCGCAAACAAGCCACCCAGCGAGTGCCCAACAATAATGCGGTAGGGATGGGTCGCAAACCGTTTCTCGATTTCAGGGACCAGCTCCGTCTGCATGAAGTCGAGGAACTGGTCGGCGCCGCCGCTGGTGGGGAACGTTTCGACCGTGCCGTCGGAGTGTTTTATATCGGCATGAGTGGGCGTCAAATCACGGACGCGGTCGGTGTTGGCGATGGCAACGACGATGAGTGGGGGCATAAAATCGGCGTCCGCCAGGAAATCGATGGTGCTGCCAATTTCGTTGATGTTCGGGCCGTCATCCGTCATGTAGACCACGGCGTAGCTGTCTGTCTTCCCTTGTTCCTTGCCCTGCGCGGCAGCCGGCATCCGCACCCAGATCTCACGATCTTCCTTCAAAATGTTGGAATGAACGACCAGCCGCTGTGGCGCCGGCGGCGCCGCGATCTGGGCGAGGGAAGCGGTGGAAACGATGCAGCCGAGCAGAAAACAGCGGAAGGTGTGCCGGGCCATTCTTGCCTCCAGAGTCATAGTGTAGCCCGGGCAAAGCCCATAGGGTCAAGCGCTAACGCTATAATGACCGAACCCGTGGCCCTCACCTCCGGCACCAAACTCGGTCCCTACGAAATCCTCTCGCCGCTCGGCGCGGGAGGCATGGGCGAAGTTTATCGCGCCAAGGACACTCGCCTCGACCGCACCGTCGCCATCAAGGTTTTGCCCTCTCATCTTTCCTCCAGTCCGGAATTGAAACAACGCATGGAGCGTGAGGCCAAAGCCATTTCCGCGCTGCAACATGCCAACATCTGCACGCTGCACGACATCGGCTCGCAGGACGGCACCGACTTCCTGGTTATGGAGTATCTGGAAGGCCAGACTCTCGCCGAGCGCCTGGCGAAAGGCGCGCTGCCGCTTGATCAGGTTCTCAAGATCGCGACCGAAATCGCGCAGGCGCTCGAGAAGGCGCATCACCAAGGCATCATCCATCGCGATCTGAAGCCGGCGAACATCATGCTGACCAAAGCCGGCGCCAAGCTGATGGACTTTGGCCTCGCAAAACCGGAAATGGCGATCGCCTCACGCGCCATCGGCCCGCTCACTCCTTCCACACCGACCATGAATCTCGCGTCGCTCACTGCGGCGGCGTCGCCGCTCACGCAGAAGGGTTCGATCGTCGGAACCTTCCAATACATGGCGCCCGAACTTCTGCAAGGCGCAGAAGCCGACGCCCGCAGCGACCTTTTCAGCTTCGGATGCGTCCTCTATGAAATGATCACCGGGCGCCGCGCCTTCGACGGCAAATCGCAACTCAGCGTCTTCACCTCCATTCTGGAGAAGGATCCCGAGCCGATCACAGCCAGCCAGCCGCTCGTCCCGCCTATGCTCGATCGCGTGGTGCGTGCCTGCCTTGCTAAAGATCCCGCGGACCGCTTCCAATCCGCGCACGACGTTGCCATGGATTTGCGATGGATGGCTGACTCGGAACCGGCCGATTCCGCAAAAGCCTCCGCGCAATTGAAGAAGTCCTGGGCCGTTTGGGCGGCCACACTTCTACTCGTCTTCATCGCCCTAGCCGCATTCGCCGGATACCGTTGGGCAAGGTCCGCCGAGCAAACCGTGTCGCTGCACGCCGAGATTCCCCCGCCAGACAAATTTTCCCTGGACGCCACCGGCGACGCCGGCGGCATGCCGGTGCTTTCCCCGCAAGGCGACAAGATCGCCTTCGTCGCGCATTCCGGCGAAACCAAGCTGCTGTTTGTCCGCTCGCTCAGCAGCGACTCGGCGCAAGCACTCGACGGCACTGCGGGCGCCGCTCATCCGTTCTGGTCGCCGGACGGCCGCAACATCGGGTTCTTTGCCGGCGGCAAGCTGCTGAGGATCGCCGCCACCGGCGGCCCCATCGCCACCATCGCCGACGCGCCCAATTCCCGTGGCGGAAGCTGGAGCGCCAGCGACGTAATCGTATTCGCCCCGGATTTTATTGGTCCGCTGGCGAAGGTGAGCGCCCAGGGTGGCACCGCGGAACCCGCGACCCTGATCGATAGGGCCAAGCACACCACCCAGCGCTGGCCGGGGTTTCTACCCGATGGCAAACATTTTATTTTTCTCGCTACCAGCCATACCGGAGGCGATCCCAAGCAAAACGGAATCTACTTCGGCTCACTCGACAGCACGGAAGCCCACTTGGTGCTGGCCACCGATTCGGCGGCGCAGTACGCATCCGGCTATCTTCTTTACCGTGCCAACACGGCGCTGGTGGCGCAACCCTTCGACCCCCAGAAAGGCATTCTGTCGGGATCGCCCATTCCGCTCGTGACTAACCTTCGCGACGACGTCGGCGTGTGGCGCAGCATCTTTGCTGTCTCGCAGAACGGACTCCTGATTTACCAGCGCGGCAGTTTGGACTCCGCAAAAAGCCACTTGGTGGTTTTCGACCGCTCCGGCAAGACGCTTGCCGACTACGACCCTCAGGAGTCTTCGACCACGAATGTGCACGCGTCATTGGGCGTGCGGGATGTGCGCCTCTCGCCGGACAACAAGCGAGTGGCCTATGCCAGCGGTACCGACATTTGGACGCTCGACCTGGAGCGCAAGACGAAAACCCGCATCACGTTCGATCAGCAGGTGATTCAGGAGCCTGCGTGGTCGCCGGACGGAAAGACGCTGATCTTCTCGGCACGAGTCACCTCCGGCGGCGGCAACGTCGAGATCCGCTCCAAGTCCGCGGACGGCAGCGGCGCCGAGAAAACATTGATTGCCGAGCAGAACAACTACCACGTCCCGAACTGGTCGCCCGACGGAAAATATCTCACCTACCTTTGGGGCGAGGGCGAGAAAATGGTTTCCCTCTGGATACGGCCCGTCAACGGAGATGCCAAGCCAGTTGCGGTTGTGCAGCCGCCTTCGCCGCAATCGAACCTCTCCGCGTATCGAATCTCTCCCGACAGCCACTGGGTGGCCTATGCTTCCGACGAATCCGGACAGCAGGACGTTTACATCACGACTTTCCCGGAGGGAAAAGGCAAATGGAGAGTATCCGCCAATAGCGGCGCCTTTCCCGCGTGGAGTGGAGATGGCAAGGAATTGTTCTTCAAGGATCTTACCGACAATATCTTCGTCTGCACCGTCACCCAGAAGGGATCGGAGGTCGAAGTCGGCACGCCCCAGCGTTTATTCCACGCCGCATCCCCCGGCATCGGCATAACCGTCGACGTCTCTTCCGACGGAAAGCGGGTGCTGGTGAACCACTCCGAGGAAGAGGGCCAGGTGCCGCTCCAGTTGGTCACGAACTGGCCGGCAGAGTTGAAGAAATAACTCTGGGCTCGACCGTTGTAGGTCGTCCTGCTGGCTCCGGATTTTTCCGCGCAGTGTTATCATTTCAGCCCTGACCGCACTCCATGCGAATTAGGCGCACCTTCCCCATTGTCCTGGCTGTCGTCGTCATCGCCGCGGCGGTGACCCTCGCCGTCCAGTTGCGTAAGCATGCTCCACCGGAGCCCGCCCGTCTGTTGCCTGGAGGGGACGCATTTTTCTACGCCAATCTCGGCTGGGTCCGGAAGGCGACCTCAGGCAAAGATCTCCCCGCCGTCAGCCACGATCCTGAATACGAGCGCTTCATCCAGGAGACCGGCTTTCAGTTCGAACGCGATCTCGATGAAGCTGCCTTCGCCGTCCACTACCCGGCCAGTTGGTCCGGTGCAGGAGCGGTTGGCTCCGCTTCGGAGCCACGATTCTCCGAAGTTTTCGTAGGCAAGTTCGATGGGGTAAGGTTGGGTGCCTACCTGAAACAGCACGCTCAGTCCGTCGAGAACTACAACTCGGTGGATATCTTCAGCATCCCCGTGGAGACGCGAACTCTCCGCGTGGCGATCTTAGGCGCTGACTTAGTCGCCGGCTCGAATCACGACGATCCCACCGTGATCCGTGGAATGGTGGACCGGTCGCGAAGGCTGGCATCTCCTTTTGGCGGCCCCGCCCTGCTGCGCCGGTATTACAAACGAGTTCAGTTCGCGAGTCCGGTCTGGCTGGTAGCGCACATCCAGCCTTCCTCTCCTGAATTCGGCGGATGGGAAGATTTTCTTCCACATCCCGCCGACATCGTAATTTCAGCCAGCTACAACCCTCTACACCTGCCACTGCATCCGGGCGCCCTTCATCTCCGTGCCGAGGCCTTAACCGCCGGTGCCGATGACGCCCACGCGATCACCGAAAAATTGACCGCTTTTCTCGCCCTGTCGCACAGCGCTGAGAACGCGGTTGGCACTCACGGTACCGACCCCGACGTGAAGGCCTTCTTCGACAGCGTGCAGGTCAAACAGGAGGGTGACCGCGCCATCTTCAACGCCACCGTCACCCTGGGCTTCTTACGCAAGGCTCTCACCGGAACGTCGCCTGAAACCACTCCGGCCGGCGTGCCAGCCGCAAAATGAACCTGCACGGCGTCCGAACTCCGGAACGGCAACACTGGGGAACTCCCGTGCCCGAAACTAATTCCTCTGCCATGCGTCTTATCTGACATAAGGCAAAAGCGATACAGGTACAATAAACACGCATGTCCAGCCTTCCGCTTCCCATCGCCGCGTTTTTCGCCGGGCTCATTTCATTTCTCTCGCCCTGCGTCCTGCCGTTGGTGCCGGGATACCTTTCTCTGATCTCCGGCGCCGGCCTGGACGAACTAAAAGCGCCTCAGGGTCACCTCATGCGGCGGGTGATGGTGAACTCCGTTGGGTTCATTCTGGGCTTTAGCGTGGTTTTCATCGCGCTGGGAGCGGCGGCGACAGAACTCGGCCAGGTGCTCGGGATTTACAAACACACGCTGGCCCGCATCGCGGGCGTCCTCATCATTCTTTTCGGATTGCACCTGACTGGCATTTTCAAGATCAAAGCGCTCTATACCGACGCTCGTCTGCACAGCGTGAAAGGCAGCAGCACTCCTGTCGGCGCGTTTGTGATCGGTTTCGCCTTTGCCTTCGGCTGGACTCCGTGTCTGGGTCCGATTCTGTCGGCGATCCTCACCATCGCCGGGGAGCAGGATACGCTGGTGAAGGGGGTCCTGCTGCTCGCGATATATTCGCTCGGACTGGCCGTGCCGTTTCTCCTGACGTCGCTTTTGATGGAGCGTTTCCTGAAGTTCTATAGCCGCTTCCGTTCCCACATGCACGCGCTCGAAGTGGCCTCCGGCGCTCTGCTCATTGGGCTCGGAGTCTTGTTGGTTCTGGGCCGCTTTACCTTGATTTCGAATTGGCTTTCATTCCTGAACCGCTTTGCTTTGTAATTTTGCTTTGTAATCTAAAGAGGAGCCTGGTTCATGAAAAAGACTGCAAAATGGGAGTGTTCTCCGTGAAACGTAGTCCTCTTGTTCTCGTAGTGGTGGCATTCGTGGTGGCACTCATGCTGTACTTCGGTTATCACCAGGCTCGGCGGAGTCCGGGCTTGGCAGCAGCGCGCCTCACGCAGTTCACCGTCGCTCCTGATTTCTCTTTGCCATCACTCGACGGCAAAACCATGCGCCTTTCCGACCTTCGTGGCAAGGCCGTGCTGCTCAATTTCTGGGCTACCTGGTGCGTCCCCTGCAAAATCGAGATGCCCTGGTTCGTCGACCTGCAGAAGCAGTACGGCTCGCAGGGATTGCAGATCGTCGGCGTCGCCATGGACGACGCCAGCAAGGAAGACATCGGCAAGTTCGCCCAGGATATGGGCGTGAACTATCCCATCCTGATCGGAAAGGAATCCGTAGGCGACCAGTACGGCGGCGTCCCCGCTTTGCCGGAAACGTTCCTGATAGGACGCGACGGCAAAGTCGTGGACAAGATCATCGGACTCAAGGGCAAGGCCGAAATCGAGGATGCGATCAAGAAGATGCTCAACGCGCGCCCCGCCGCGAGCCAGGCATCCGCCTCAGAAAACACCACAGTTTCCGAGCCTCAGAGGTGACAATAGAAACCAGCAGGTCAACCGGACTATGATCCAGAGTGTGGTTCGGGATAAAAGCTGTCCCTCGGCAAACAGGGTTTTCGCAACTGGGTTTCGCCATTGGGTTTCGAGATTGGGTTTCAGGATGATGATCCGACAAATGAAGCTGCGGAATTTCGGGACTCACCGCGGCAGGTCCTCATCCCTACTGCTCACCTTCATTCTTCTGACGGCCGCAATTCACTCCTTCGCGCAAACCCCAGGCAAAGCCCCGACCGTCACGATCGCTGCCGTGCCGCTGACCACGGCGCAGCGCGCCCAGGCGACCATGGTAAACCTGAATTTTCGCGTCCCTCCGGGCTACCACATCAACTCGAACCTGCCCAACTCAGAATTCCTCATTCCGACCGCATTGAAGATGGACCTGCCCACCGACATCATCCTGGGAAAGATTGAATATCCTGCCGGCCAGGACAGGAGTTTCCCGTTCTCCCCAGACGAAAAGCTGAGTGTGTATAGCGGAGACTTCACCATCGCCGTCGCCGTGCACCCGCTGCACTCTGTGGTGCCCGGAAAATACGTGATGCACGGCGTGCTGCGCTATCAGGCCTGTGACAATGCCGCCTGCTATCCACCGAAAAGCGTGCCCGTAAGTTTTGAAGTGAAGGTAGTAAAAGAACCGCCGGAGCACAAGGCGAATCCCGCGCAGAGCCCCCACGTGCATAACTAGCTGTCAGCCAGGCAGTGGTTCTGGGCTAGCTACTTAGTTTGTCCCCCTTGCTTCTTCTCCACTTTCGCCCAAGTATCTTTCAGCGCGACTGTGCGATTGAACACCGGCGCTCCAGGCTTTGAGTCGGGATCGACGCAGAAATATCCCAGCCGCTCAAACTGATATCGGCTGCCCGCGGCAGCGTTGGCCAGCGAGGGTTCGACCTTTGCGTGGTTGACCACTTCCAGCGAGTGCGGGTTGAGGTTGTCTAGAACATCCTTGCCCTCTTCAACTTTGCTGGGATCTTCTTTGCTGAACAGGGTCTCGTAAATCCGCACCTCGGCATCGATCGCATGCACAGCCGAAACCCAGTGAATGGTTGACTTCACCTTCCGTCCGTCGGGCGTGTTGCCGCCGCGTGTCGCAGGATCGTAGGTGCAGCGCACCTCCACCACTTCGCCTTTGTCGTTCTTCGCAACACTGGTGCACGTGACGAGATAGCCGTAGCGCAGACGCACCTCGCGTCCCCGCGAGAGGCGAAAATACCCCTTCGGAGGATCTTCGCGGAAGTCATCCTGCTCGATATAGAGCACGCGCGAGAATGGCACTTTCCGCGTACCGGCGCTTGCGTCTTCGGGATTATTCACCGCGTCCATCTCTTCGACTTGATTCTCCGGATAGTTATCGATCACAACCTTCAGCGGACGCAACACCGCCATTACCCGCGGCGCGCGCTTGTTCAGATCTTCGCGTACGAAGTGTTCGAGCATGGCCAGCTCGATTGATCCATTGGTCTTTGACACGCCAATCGCGCCGACGAAGTTGCGCACCGCCTCGGGCGTATAGCCGCGGCGGCGAATGCCGCCGAGCGTAGGCATGCGCGGGTCGTCCCAGCCGCTCACGCGGCCCTCCTGCACCAACTGCAGCAGCTTGCGCTTGCTCAACAGCGTGTAGGTGAGGTTCAAGCGGTCAAACTCGATCTGTCGCGACGGAAAGATGCCCAGTTGCTGGATGAACCAGTTGTAGAGCGGCCGATGGTCCTCGAACTCGAGCGTGCAGAGAGAGTGGGTGACGCGCTCAATGGAATCCGACTGCCCGTGCGCGTAGTCGTACATCGGATAGATGCACCACTTGTTGCCGGTGCGATGATGCTCGGCGTGCAGGATGCGATACATCACCGGATCGCGGAAATTAAGGTTTGGCGAAGCCATGTCGATCTTCGCCCGTAGAACACGCGAGCCATCGGGGAATTCGCCAGCGCGCATGCGCTCTAACAAATTCAGATTCTCTTCGACCGACCGATTGCGATAAGGGCTGTCCTTGCCCGGTTCAGTCAGCGTTCCGCGATGCTTGCGAATCTCGTCGGCGGTAAGATCATCGACGTAAGCCTTGCCGTCCTTGATGAGTTTGACGGCCCATTCGTAGAGCTGGTCAAAATAATCAGAGGCGTAGAAAAGCCCGTCCCACTTGTAGCCCAGCCAGTTGACGTCGGCCTTGATCGACTCTACGTATTCAGTTTCTTCCCTTTGGGGATTGGTGTCGTCGAAGCGAAGATTGGTATGTCCTCCGAACTCGTCGGCCAGGCCGAAATCAATGCAGATCGCCTTGGCATGTCCGATGTGCAGATGTCCGTTCGGCTCGGGAGGGAATCGCGTCTGGACGCGGCCACTGTGCTTGTTAGTCTTCAGATCTTCGAGAATGATGTCACGAACGAAGTTCGACGGAGCGGGCGCAGGCGAGGCAGTCGTTGCTTTTTCTCCGGCTTCGCTTGGGGGATGAGATGAATTCATTGCTCTTTGATCTTATCGCAAGCAGAGCGGCGGAAGGTCCGCTGACAAGGATTCTGGAATTCATGACTTCGAGGATCTTCCCTGGATCGGAGCTGGGAGTCACACCTCACTTAGTGGGGGCGGATTGCGTTCGACTTTGAGTCTTCCTTAATTGGGAAAATGGCTGTGTACTGTTCAGTTATAGGGGGGTACCCCCTCCCCCCTGATCTCCTGGAATCTTGGTGTTAGCGCGAAATTGCAAAATAATCTATTGGGCTCAATAAGTTGCGGGGAAAATCTTGAGCCCAAACGACTTAGCCGAACTCGAAGGCGGCAGAAAACGCGACCCTGCGCTGCACCTGCGGCGATGATCCGCTATCAGTGCTGTGGACAGCAAGGTTAGATGTCACAACGCAAGAGGAGCTAAACGGGAATCCAGGGCCTCTTATCGACGGCAAAAGATCAAGCGACGCGGGCTACATCGCCGCGGCCGCATGCACCTTGAGCCTAACTTTTTCCTTCCGCTGGAGATAGTGGACAATCTCAAACAGGTTACGGGCCTGAGGGTTCCCGGACGGCCCGAGCATTCGCATCAGGCTCTTGGGTGGGTGGTTTGTGCTATGCGCTAATTCGTTAAAACCCACAGTGGCGTGAATGTAATCGCGCAACACGGTTTTACCTGTTTCTACGTCTCCCGAGAGAAAACTCTCGACTGCTTCGCGCAGCAGTTCCTTGCGGAATGCGGGATCGCGCCGAGCCCGCGCCTGAATCGTTTCTTTGAAATCCCGGGTTAGGGCCACTAGAGCCTCCTGCTTCTTTCTCCGCGAATGACTAATGCAGTTCCGCCAGCGCCTGCTCTATACGCACCAGCGTGGTCTCCCGGCCCAGCACTTCCAGCGTCTCAAACAGCGGGGGCGCGTTCTTGCGCCCGCAGACCGCGACGCGAATGGGCTGGAACATCTGCCCGGCCTTGACTCCCAGTTCCTGCGCGGCTGCGCGCAGAGCCTGATCCAGCGGATCGTGCTTGAACTCGACCTGCGCCAGCACTTCGCGAGCTTTCTCCAGAACTCTATGCGCCATAGCCGCGTCTCCCTTCTGCGGGATGAGTTCAGCCGGATCGTAAGGCGGCAGTTGATCGACGAAGAAGAAGTCGGCGGCTGTGAGCACGTCGCGCAGCAGCTTGATGCGCTCGCGGATCAGTGGCGTGATCCGTAGCATCTTCGCAGCATCTACGTTGAATCCTGCGCCACGCACGATCGGCAGCAGGCGGGCGCTCAAATCCTCTACCGGCAAGCCTCGAATGTGCTCGGCGTTGAGCCAGAGAGCCTTGGGGTCGAAAGTTTCTTCGGGGGCGGAAACACCAAGATCCCTCGCTTCGCTCGGGATGACAGCGCTTGTCGGCGTGCCAGCGCCTATCGGCGTACCAACGTTTGTCGGCGTACCAACGTTTGTCGGCGTACCAACGTTTGTCGGCGTGCCAGCGTTTCTCGGCGTGCCAACGTTTGTCGGCGTGCCAGCGTTTATCGGGGTCGAGACGTTTGGAGTAGTTGCAGCCGCTTCTTTGAAATTCACCACCGCGTTTGAACGGTTGATGCCCTCCAGCGAGAAGGCATCGGTGAGTTCCTGAAGCGACATGTGTTCGCGGTCATTTTTGGGCGACCAGCCGAGCAGGCAGAGGAAATTGATGAAGGCGTCGGAGAGGAATCCGGCATCGCGGTAGGTGGTGACGCTGACCACGGGACCGTGACGCCGCTTGGAAAGTTTAGTACCGTCGGGCGCGACCAGCAGAGGCAGATGGGCGAACTGCGGCGGCGTGCAGCCGGCGGCTTCGAAGATCAGAACATGCTTGAAGGTGTTCGTGAGATGGTCCTGGCCACGGATGATGTGGGAAATGCGCAGGTCAGCGTCATCGGCGCAGGAAGCGAGATGGTAGGTCGGCATGCCGTCGGAACGGAGCAGCGCGAAGTCTTCGATGTCGGCGGCGGACTTCACTTGCTCGCCATAAACCGCGTCGATAAACCGCACCAACTGCCCGCCCTCACGTGGGACACGAAAACGCAGCGCAAACGGCTCTCCTGTCGCGGCGCGGCGGTCACTTTCCGTCCGTGAAAGCTCGCGCGCGCCGGGATTAAAGAGCCAGGTTCCTTGCGCGCCGGATTTTTCGGCGTCCCCGGTGTGGGCCGGAGTGAAGTCACGGTAGGCGAGGCCTTTCTCGAAGATTCTCCACGCGGTCTTGCGGTGCAGGTCGATGCGCTCCGATTGCTGATAGTCTTCGTCCCAGCTTAGGTTGAGCCACTTCAAGCCTTCGAAAATGGAATCCACCGAAGCCTGCGTATTGCGCTCGACGTCAGTGTCGTCCAGGCGCAAGATCATGGTCCCGCCGTTGTGGCGGGCATAAAGCCAGTTAAAGATAAAAGTGCGGGCGCTGCCTACGTGGAGAAAGCCGGTGGGCGAAGGCGCGAAGCGCACTCGCGGCCTGGATTCAGAGGATGGCGTCGAAGGAAGAATTTCAGGCATAAGTGGCGAAACTTTGATGGTATGGGGGCGAGAAAAGTATCGTCAAGCAGGCCCAGCAAACGATTTCTGAGCTAACTGGTTGATTCAAGCTGATTCTGGCGTCTGGACAGTGTACTGAAATCCTGTTGTGTTCACAGCCCCGCATGTGAAAACATTGGGTAATTAATCTTCCCTAGAATCGCTGGCTCAGACCTCCGCGCGGGAAGTCTTCTCTATGTCCTCATGAATAGTATCGCTACCAGTATCGTCATCATTCCAGGTGTGGTCGCGTTATTGCTGTGCCTGCTCTTCACCTATCTCTACCAGCAGAGCCGGCAGGCCTACTTCCGCGCCTGGCAGATTGCCTGGGCCTGCTATTCCATCCACTATGCCTTGGATGCCTTACGCTATTATTACCCGCCTGCCCCGGCGGCGTTCTTTTTCAGCTCTTTGTTCTCGGTAGCGATGGCGCTGTGTATCTTTGGTTCGACCCGCCTGATGCACGGGGCTTTCCGCTTGCGCTGGTATGACTGGACCTTGGTGTTAGTTGGAGTTGCGGCGTCGTGCGTCGACTTGCGCGTTCTATTGGCGGGCGGAATTCGGCCGGGGGAGCGTCCGCTGAGCCTGGCAATGATTTTCTTGAGCGCGGTGCTGCTGTATTGTTCGGCGGTCTTCTACCTGCACGCTCACCGGAGAGGCTCGGTTGCCTTCCAACTGCTGGCTTTCTCGCTGGCGCTGTGGGCGGTGTTGATGGCGTCCATTCAGTCCAGCAACCCGTGGGTGGAAATGTTTGGCAGCGTCGGCCACGTCCTCGGGCCCATCCCGCAGATGCTGCTGGGCATCGCGATGGTGATGGTGCTGTTTGAGAACGAGCGCAACGCGGTGCAGGAGAATACGCTGGCGCTCTCGACCCTGGGTGCGGATCCGCGGCGCTTGCTTTCGGCGGACGATTTGCTGCCCAGCATGCAGTCGGCGCTGGACCGGCTGGCGGGAGCGTTGTCCGCGCGCCGGGCGATTATCTATATCTCGGAGCGCTGGCGCAGCCTGTTGCCCTCGGTGGAGCGCGGATTTTCTCCGGAATTCCTCGAGGTTTTGACCAGGACCGGGGCCGGGGAGTACATCTGCGAGCTGGCCTACCGGCAAGGTGGGCTGTTCACCGCGCATGACCTGGCTCACATGGCGGAGCCTCTGCCGATTGTGTCGGTCGGGACCTTCGCCGATTTCAAGAAGGTTCTGACGGAAATCGAGATCCGCAACCTGACCGCCGTGAGCCTGCAGACCCGCGAGCATGCGTTCGGTGTCATTTTATTTCCCCATGCGGAGCGCAAGGCATTCGGGGCTTCGGGTCCGCGTCTGATGGTGGGACTGGCGCTGCAACTCGGGCTCACGCTCGAGAACTACCTGATCGCGCACGATGCCCACCGGCGCACGCAAGAGTACGAGTTACTCACCCAGATCGGGCAAGCCATCAGCTCGCGGCTGGATCAGGACGAAGTGCTGCGCACCATCCACACCGAGTTGGGGCAGATTTTCAACACCAGCAACTTCTACATCGCGTTTCAGGAGGGAGACGTAATCCGCTTTGAACTGGAAGTGGAGAACGATCGCGTTCTTCCCAAGCGCTCGCGCAAGCTGGAGAATGCCTTTACCGAATATGTGATCCGGACCGGGGAACCGCTGCTGATACGCTCGGATCTGGAGAAGACACGGGGGCGCCTGGGCGTTACCTACCGGCCTGAACATCCCGCTAAGTGCATGTGCGCGGCGCCCATTCTGCTGGGCAATAAGCCTGCCGGCGTCATGGTTGCCATGAGCAAAGAACGGGAATTCATGTTCGAACAGCGTGACCTGGACGTGCTGATGACGGCCGCCGGGCAGGTGTCGGTTGCGGTGGAGAATGCGCGCCTGTTCGCGGAAGAACAACGGCGGTCGCGGCAACTGGGATTCCTCAACAACATCTCGCGCACTGCAATCTCAAGCGACGACCCCGTGCATATGCTGGGGCAGATTGTAAGAGAAATCCAGAAGAACTTCAGCTTTGATCACATTGGCATCGGCCTGCTCGATTACGGGACCAAGGAGATCGAAATCAAAGCGGAAGCGGGAGCTACGGCGCACGCCATGGGTAAGCGAATTCCGCTCGGGATAGGGATTCTGGGGCGGGTGGCGCGCACCGGCGAGCGGGCTCTGGTGCAAAACGGCGTGGAAGGCCAGATGGGCGCGATTCTGGATGAGTCGCGGTCCGTGCTGTGCATTCCGATCACCTATGGCGAGACCCTGCTGGGCGCGCTGAACATCGAAAGCCGCAGCGAGAGCGCGTTTTCACCGCAGGACGTTCTCATCCTCAATACCCTTGCGGACTTGCTGGCCACGGCTCTCCACAACGCTTTTGTCTTCCAGAAGCTGCAACAGCAATCCATTACCGACGGTCTGACAGGAATCAAGACCCGGCGTTTCTTCTGGGAGGCGCTATCGGCCGAGTGGAAGCGCGCTTCGCGCTCGGGACGGCCGTTCTCCGTCGTCCTTATTGATCTGGACAAGTTCAAAGAAGTAAACGACACCATGGGCCACTTTGAAGGTGACCTGGTGCTGGCTCGGGTAGGGCGACTGCTGGAACAAAAGTCGCGGCAGTCAAACGTAGTAGCGCGCTATGGTGGCGACGAGTTCATCATCCTCATGCCCGAGACCGGGCCCGAGCAAGCCCAGGTGCTGGCTGAGCGCTTGCGGCAGTGGATTGTCACCGATCCCATGCTGAGCGAGCACCATATCACCGGCAGCTTCGGCGTGGCCAGTTTCCCGACCCATGGTTTTTCTATCGAAGACATCATCCGCGTGGCCGATGCCGGCATGTATGTTTCAAAACGTTCCGGCGGCAATCTGGTGTCGGCCGCCGAAGAGTTTGCCGAAGGCGAGGAATTTGCCGCTCAGCGCCAGCAGATTTCTTCCTATATCGAGGGCTTTCTGCAGCGCGAGCACAACGGGCCGGAACATCTGGAAGAACTGGCCACGATGCTGGTCAAATTCTGCGGCGGCGAAGAGGATTGCAACGTTCCGCTGCTGAAGGAATCGATTGAGGTTCTTAGCCGGGCCGCGGAATCCAGGGAATTGCGTACCGCGGGCCACGGCGACCTGGTCGCGCGCTACACCGAGATTCTGGCGCGAGCGCTGCATTTGCCCCCGGAGGAAACCGCCGATCTGGTTTATGCCGCACGCATACACGACGTGGGCAAGATCTTTGTCCCGGAACGCATTCTGAACAAACCGGGGCCGCTCACCGACGACGAATTCTTCCTGGTAAAGATGCACGCGCGCGTAGGAGCCGAGATCGCCGGCATCCTGCCCCACAGCGCCATGATGCGGCAGGCCATCGAGCATCATCACCAGCGCTTTGACGGCACCGGCTATCCGGATGGCGCGAAGGGTGAGCAGATTCCTTTGTGGGCGCGCATGATCGCTCTCGCCGATGCCTACACCAACATGCTGACCGAGCAATCGATTGCCGCGGCGCGGACTCCGGACCAGGCGCTCGAAGAACTGTCGAAGATGAGTGGCACGGGCTTCGATGGCATGCTGGTGCGATTGCTCCTGCGCGAATTAAAGTCGGAGCGGGCTTCCTCGGCGAAAGATAGTTTCTAAAGCTCGGAAGGACGCCAACCAGCTTCTCTGCCGCTTCGCGCACCTTGACTCGGGTTCTTTCAAAAAAAGCCGCCCCGAGAGGCGTCGTCGTGCTCCTTTTCCCGGTCGCCCACTTGCAACCGCAAACAGAAAACTGGAAACTGTCTCCATGTCCATTCCTCTTTCTCTCTCCGGCAAAGTTGCTCTAATCACCGGCGGTTCGCGGGGCATCGGCGCTGCCACGGTGCGTCTGTTTGCCGCGGCCGGCGCTAAGGTGGTGTTCAGCTACCAGAAGGCGCGAACGCAGGCGGAAGCTCTGGCGAAGGAATGCGGCCAGGCGAACTGTCAGGCGGTCGCAAGCAATCTTGCGAATGCGGAGTCCGCCCGCACCCTAGTTGCCCAAGCAGTCAAACAGTTTGGCAGGCTCGATATTCTTGTCGCCAATCACGGCGTTTGGCCCGCGCAGGATGTAGCCATCGACAAGATGACTGATGAGCAATGGCGCTCGACTCTTTCGATCAACCTTGACGCCGTGTTTGGTCTGGTCAAGTACACGGTCGCGCAGATGAAGGCACAGCCGCGCGCCGGTTCTGCCGCCGGGCACATCGTCCTCATTAGCTCCACCAGCGGCCAGCGCGGCGAGGCGTTTCATTGCGATTACTCGGCCTCCAAGGGCGCACTGATCAGCATGACGAAAAGCCTTTCCACGGAACTGGCACCGGCTGCAATCTATGTGAATTCCGTTGCCCCCGGATGGGTCGACACCGACATGTCGAAACCCGCGCTGGATGACCCGAAAAGTGGCGACCAGATTCGGCGCACGATTCCGCTGGGGCGCGTCGGCAAGCCGGAGGAGATCGCCGGCCCGGTTCTGTTTCTGTGCACTGAATACGCCGGCTTCATCACGGGCGAAATCTTCAATGTCAATGGCGGAGCAGTGCTGGCCGGGTAGCCGGCAAGCGGCGAAATTCAGCCGCAGCGCGACGCCACCGGTTTTTCCTGCATCCAAGGAAGTGCTGGTGTAGAGCGGGCGCTCTCGCTCGCCTGCCTCTTCGATGGTGCTTGCAAGTGGGCGAGGGCGCCCGCTCCACACACAGGCAGTGCCGCAAGCAGCTACAATCTCCGTTCGGGCATGACACTAACCGGATAAATGAAACATCTGCTTCTCATCGTTGGGTTGGGGTTTGCGCTGGCAATGCCTGGCCATGGCGGGATTGCAGCCCAGGCAGGCGCGCAGCCTTCCTCAGGATCTGGCGCCGCCGCGCCCCAGTCGATTCCCGGGAACCAGAAAAACGCTCAGGAAGGCGATCAGGAAAATGCCCGCCAGGCGAGGACCCTGCTCGATCAGGCAATCCAGGCCCTGGGTGGGCAGGCATTCTTGAACATCCACAACATGCAGCAGCAGGGACGCACTTACAGCTTTTATCACGGCCGCCCCACCAGCAACGGCGTGTTGTTCTGGCGATTCGTGGAGTATCCCGACAAGGAGCGGATCGAAGTCACGCCACAGCGCGATGTGGCCTATATCTACACCGGCGACAAGGGGTATGAAGTCACCTTCAAGGGCGCGCACGCGATGGAAAAAAAGGATCTCGATGACTATCTGCGCCGCCGCAGACTGTCTCTCGAGACGGTGCTGCGCACCTGGATCAACGATCCCACCGTGGCCCTGTTCTATGACGGGAACGCTCTGGCCGGTAACCTTCCAGCGCAGCAGGTTACGCTGATCAATGCAAAAAACGAAGCTGTGAGCCTCTACTTCGATCTGGACACCCACCTGCCCCTCAAGAAGAGTTATAAATGGCGCGATCCGGTGGACAAAGAGCGCAACGTCGAGGAGGAACTCTACGACAATTACAAGCCGGTGCAGGGCGTGATGACGCCCGACAGCTTCACGCGCTACTACAACGGAGATATGCAAACCCAGCGCTTCGTCAATTCAGTTCAATTCAATCAGGAATTCAACCAAGCCATGTTCGACCCCAATTCCGGCTACGATCCGAACAAGCCAGTCAAGAAACGCTAAAGTAACCCCGCAATCGAAACCGCTGCAGGCTTACCGGATCCCAACATAACTTACTGACACGCCTATGTTTAGGCGTGCCAAGGCCTTGACCAAGCAGGTTCCCCGTCGGCTCTGCACCACGCACTGTGGCTTTTTTACCACAGTCAGACTTCGCGAGCTGGCTGTAATCTGTTCATTCATCGACACATACTCCAATCGCCTTTGACCCAGGAGCAGACAATCCGCTCAGCTGTGGAATGCAGCGGCATAGGCCTGCACAGCGGCGCGCCGGTCTGCATGAGAATTATTCCCGCTCCTCCCGGAACCGGCATTGTATTTCGCCGGGTCGATCTCGACGGCTTTGAGATTGAGGCCGTAAGCCGCAACGTAGCTCGCGTCAGCTACGCCACCAGCCTGATGAAAAAGGGCGTGCTCATTTCCACTACCGAGCATTTGCTCTCGGCCTTTATCGGCTTGGGCGTGGACAACGCCATCGTAGAGCTGGACAACCTCGAACTCCCTATTCTGGATGGCAGTGCTCTCCCGTTTGTGGAGCTGATCCAGAAAGCCGGCATCCGCAAACAGCGCCGCCCGCGCAAGTATCTGAAGATTCTTCGGGAAGTGGAGATGCGCGAGGGCAACAAATTTATCTCGGTCTATCCCGCGGACAACTATTCCGTTTCTTACTCGATCAATTTTCCACATCCGCTGATCGGGAAAGAGACTTTGCAGGTAAAGCTCTCCAACGGCAGTTACCTGCGCAACGTCGCAGGAGCACGCACCTTCGGCTCGCGCGAGGACGAGAAAGCCATGCGCAACATGGGACTGATTCGGGGCGCGTCCCGGGAGAATTGCATCGTGCTGACGCGCGATGGAATCGAAAACGGCCCACTCCGTTTTCCCGACGAGTTTGTCAGGCACAAAGTGCTGGATCTGGTTGGCGACCTGGCGCTGCTGGGCAAGCCCATCCTCGGGAAGATCGTCGCTGACCGCGCCGGCCACGCCATGCACACTGCCTTGGTGTCGCGCATCCTCCGCGACAAGACACTGTGGGAAGAAGTAACCCTGCCGGAAGAAGAGAGAGATGCCGCGAGTTCTTACAGCGCGCACGCCACCGCAGGATCCTCGCTCTAAACCAGCCTAGCTCTAAACCAGCCTGGATTTCGGCGAGGGGCTAATCCTGTAACTACCTGATTCTGAGTATTTTACGCCTCTAGATCTCTTTTTTGCTCGGCTACTCGGACCAGACCACTGCTAGTCTGCCGGCTCGCAAGCAACGTCGCCCGCGTCCGAGGGAACCTCAGGCTGCTCCTCGAGCAGTCGATCCAGTTCAGCGCGAGTCTGGCTGATCAGCGCTGCGGCAAACTGCCGTGCGGACCGCTGGCGTTCCGCCGACAGATCCTTCACTCGCATGTTCAATAGAGGGATATCTGCCTCAAACCAGCGCAGGGTTTTCTGTACCCGGGTGATGCGGTAAGCGGTAGGAAGCATGGCAATGGCTCTCCAAGTATCCCACCAGATTGCCACGCGCAGGCGCAGCCGCAAATTACCAAGTGAATACCTGGGGACTGAAAGCGGGAATACAAGCTTATTGGATGGCTTCGGAACCCGAACTTGCCAGCACTTCCTTGGAGCCGGGAAGCTGTTTTTCCATCTGCTCGTTGAGCCATTTTTCGAGGAGGTCCTGAGAGTTCTGGGGCACGTTCAGAAAGCGCAATCCGGCGTGTCCTTTCAGGTCGGCCCAGGCTATTTCCGTTTCCACATCCATCGCCAGTCCGCCTTCGGGCAGCGTGAACTGTAAACGCGGGGTAGCATTCTTGGGAAGCGCCTGGTGCAACATGAGGGCGATTCCTCCCTCGCTGATATTGGTGCTGGTGGCTTTCATTTCTTTGTCGCCCAGGATCACGCGGACCAGCATCTTAGCCGGCTGGCGGTAATAGCGGCGACGCTCGCGTTCCATGAAGCTCAACGCCGCGTGAAAGCAGCGCGCAGCATTCAGGCTGCTGATGGGCTTTTGCAGAACAAAATTCACGCCCATGCCGAAGGCTTCCTGGGTAGTCGTTTTCTTGCCGTTTAGAACGGCAAAGGTTACAGAGTTCCTGTTGCTGGGAGTGGCGCGCAGGCACTGCAAAACCTCCAAGCCCCCTTGCAGGTCGTCGCAGTCCACAATCACGGCATCGAATTTTTCTGAGATGAGGATCTCGCTGGCCTTCTTCGCCTCTTGGCAGATTTCGACTTCAATCGACAGCTTTTCCAGCGTCGGGCGGAGCACCCGGACAACTTCAGCATCCCGGCACAGAAGAAGAGACTCCAGCGTCATGCTCTAATTCTAATGTTCAGCGCAACTTCGGCGAAAGTGACCAAGGTATCGGGTTATGTGGGTGGGTGTATTAGATTGGGAGAGGAACTAGAACCCGCGCGGCGGGCTCGCGATCTGAGTCCAAAATAGAGAGTTTCAGTGGAAACCAGTGGAATGAAGCCTGACACTAGCTCCTGCACCATGCCGAAGCTCGCCTATCTGTCTCTCGGATCGAATGTTGGCGACCGCGAGTCCCACCTGCACGATGCCATGGCCCGGATAGGCGCGACCGGTCGCATCGTTGCCGTCTCGTCCCTTTATGAAACCGAGCCCGTGGAGTTCACCCAGCAGCCCTGGTTTCTGAATTGTGCGATCGCGCTCGAAACCAGCCAATCCCCGCCGGAACTGATGGCCGCGATCCTGCGCATCGAAGAAGAGATGGGCCGGCGGCGGGTACAGAAAAAGGGCCCACGGTCCATTGACATCGATATTCTGCTCTTCGATAGCGCGGTCATGGATTCCGGGGAGCTCAGGCTTCCTCATCCCGCGATGCAGCAGCGCCGCTTCGTCCTCGAGCCTCTGGCGGAGATTGCGCCGGACGTCGTGCACCCTGTACTCAAGAAGACAATTCGCGAACTGCGCGACGCGCTTCCCGCGGGGCAAGCGGTTGGAAAGCCGAAAACCTGAGCGGATTTGGCAGCCTACGGCACAATGATGCGGCTGGGCTCGTCCTGCGGGGTGATCCCGGCCAACTGCTTTTCGGGAAACTGCGCAAAAAGAAAATCAATGAAGGCCCGCGACCGGGGCCGGCCTGAGGTGCGTCCGTGGCCGAGTCGAACCAGGAACGCCAGAGCTTTCAGCACATCGGGATCGCGCAGGGTGGAGTATCCCAACTGTTTCTGCTCGGCCTCGCGATACTGCTTCAGCATCTCTCCCACTTGCGCCGCGGCGGCATGCTGAGCCGCGCTGGTCAGCGGCTGATCGTAGTGCAGACCGGAGTTCACCAGCCGTTCCTGGCTGGTGCACATGGCGGAGAGCGCGGCAATCAGGTCGCGGTCGTTCAGAGTGGGGTCGGCGTGAGCCGCTTTGGCCAGAGCATAGCTGAGACCCATGAGCAGATGCTCGCGCTCATAGGTGAATTGCTCAGAAATCTCAACCTGCAGGAATAACGATGCGGAGTCGAACCGGTCCGCGGGACGGGGCTTCTCGTGTTCCCGCGCCTGCTGCAGATACGGGCAGTCGCTGGGACAATCCAGCGTCACCTCGCGCTGCTCGCCACAACACGGAGAACAGATGCGGCCGTGTACGGCGGGGCAGAAGCGCTTTTCCTTGCGAATCTCGCAGATCGCACAGCTCAAATCGCAGTTCTCCTCTTCGACATTATGGCATTGGACGCGGGCGACAGTGTACGCAATCAGCAATTAGCAGTTAGCGCGGCAAGGATCTTACCGGCTAGTTGCTAGCTGGCAATTGCTGCCGCGGCTACGCGTGTTTGGGCCAGTTTGGGATCCTCAGCTGCAAATAAGCATGTAAAAATGGCCTTTTTCGAGTGCTATCTGTATGGAACCCGCGTAGAATAAGGGTGTTTTCCACAGGGCAGTGATGTAAGATCAAAGCCCACTGGAATTTAATTCGATTCTTTTCCGAGGAGGAAACACATGGCTTCAGGTTTGACCAAGACCCAACTCGTCCGTCATCTGGCCGAGAAAACTGAACTACCCAACAAGACTGTGGCGGCATTTCTTGAGCAGCTCGCCGATGTCGCGGTAAAAGAAACCAAGAAGAACGGCGTGTTCGTTGTGCCCGGCCTGGGCCGGTTGGTGAAAGCGCATCGCAAAGCCCGCATTGGACGCAACCCGCAGACCGGCGAACCGATCCAGATCAAAGCCAAGACCGTGGTGAAGTTCCGCGTGGCCAAGGCCGCCAAGGACGCGATCGCCCCTAAGAAGTAGTTTGTGTTTGAGATTGATTCCGAAGGCCGGCTTAGGCCGGCCTTTAATTTTCTGCAAGCTTTGCCTTTCGCCCGCCCATGCTGAACTGGATCGTAATTGGAATCGGCGATATCTCGATCCGTCGCGTCATTCCCGCGATTCAAGCGGAGCCCAGAAGCCGGTTGTATGGCCTGGTCACGCGAGACCCGGCAAAGGCAGCGCCTTATAACGTAAGCACTTGGACAACCCTCAACGAAGCTCTCTCCGATCCCGCGGTTCAGGCGGTCTACGTTGCTACTCCTGTCTTCCTTCACGCGCCTCAGACCATCCAATCTCTTCGCGCAGACAAGCATGTGTTGTGCGAGAAGCCCACGGCTATGAACGAGGCCGAGGCGCGCTCGATGGTGCAAATTGCGGAAGAAAGTGGACGTACCCTTGGCGTGGCTTACTATCGCAGAACTTATCCCAAGGTGCGGCGCGCGAAACAACTGCTCGAAAGCGGCGCCATCGGCAAGCCCGTACTCGCCGAACTCACTTGCCACGGTTGGTTTGACGAAAACGCGAGTCATCGCAGTTGGCTGATCGATCCAGCCCAGGCCGGAGGCGGCCCGCTCTACGACATCGCCTCGCACCGCATTGACGTGCTGAACTTCTTATTCGGTCAACCCATCCGCGTTAGCGGCCACCTTTCGAATGCAGTTCATCACTATGCGGTAGAAGACAATGCGACGGTGATGATCGACTACGCGGGCGGAGTGCGAGGCATCGTGGATGTTCGGTGGCATTCGAAGGTGAAACGGGATGAGTGCCGGATCCGCGGGACTGAAGGTGAAATCGAGCTAAGTCCGCTGAATGGTCCCGAGTTAGTCTATCCGGGTGGCCGTGAGAACATGCCGCCGCATGCCAACCTGCACTATCCGATGATCGAGAACTTTGTGGATGCGGTGCTCGGCAAGGCTCCTCTCTTGTCGAGCGGAGCCTCTGCTTTTTGGACGGACTGGGTCACGGAGCGAGCGCAGCGAAGAAGTGATATGGATTAGGAAGCCGCCACCTCCGCCCTTCACTTCCCGTACTCGTTCTTCACCACCTCGCCGCCCTTCATCACAAACTTTACATGCTCCAGCGTGGTCACATCTTTGAGCGGATCGCCATCAACCGCGACAATGTCGGCCCAAGCTCCTGGATCAAGGCTTCCTACTTTTCCCGCCCATCCCAGCAAATCCGCGGCATTCAGCGTAGCCGCCTGAATGGCCTGCAGGGGCGACAGGCCCAATTTCACCATCACGGCAAACTCACGCGCGTTCAGTCCGTGGGGATACACCGCGGCATCGGTACCGAAGGCCACCTTCACGCCGCTGGCAAAGGCGTGAGCGACGTTCTTGCGCGCGGCCGGCATAACGGCCTTCGCCTTAACCAGCAGGAAGTCGGGGACGTGGTTTCTTTCGGCATTCTCCATGAACCAGTCAGCGAGGTAAAGCGTGGGCACAAGATACGTGCCGTTCTTTTTCATCTCCGCAATACCGGCATCGTCAATGTAGGAGCCGTGCTCGATCGAGTCCACTCCTGCCTCCGAGGCCCAGAGAATGCCTTGTGCTCCGTGCGCATGGGCGGCAACTTTTCGTCCCAGGCGGTGGGCATCGGCGACGATGGCTTTCATCTCCTCCAATGTGTACTGGGAGGCTTGCGGATCGTCGCCTTTGGAGAGCACGCCGCCGGTGGCGCAGATCTTGATCAGATCGGAGCCGTACTTAATGTTCTCGCGGACTTTGTGCTGGACGGCCGCAATGCCGTCGGCCACTCCATCCCCCACGGCGTGATACTCGAAGGGCAGCAGGTTATTGTCGCAGTGCCCACCGGTAATGCCCAACGCGGGCCCGCTTACCAGCATCCTGGGCCCGGGCACGTCGCCGGCGTTGATGGCGTCGCGCAGAGCCACATCGCTGTATCCATCCGCGGCCACGTTACGTACTGTGGTGAATCCCGCTTCCAGTGTGACCCGCGCGTTCTTGGCGCCAATCAAGGCTTCCCGCGGTATGGAAACGCCGAGCTCTTCATACCCGAACTTGGGATCCATGGTGAGGTGCGTATGCGCGTCGATTAATCCGGGAAGGACCGTTGCGCTTGAGAGATCGATGCGGACAGCGTCTGCGGGTGCCTTGGTTTCCGCGGATGCTCCGGCACTGACGATTTTCCCGTTTTCGATGATGAGGGTCTGATCCGAAACCAGCTTGCCGGTCTTTACGTCGAGCACGTGCCCGGCGTGGACGACGACTGGTCTGGAGCTTTGCTGGGCGACGACCTGCCCGGCCAATGCAAGCAGCGCGACAACGACCACGGGGGAACGGTGAAGTTTCTTCACGGAGACATCTCCTTTATTTGCGCGGTTGAATTGTACAGAAGTCCCGAAAACAGCGGGAGACGCTGCCGAACGCGGCAAAGCGCGCAACCATCAGTTAAGGAATTGAGAGCGGCAGAAGCCCAGCCTAGCCCCCTGGCCCATCGTTTGAGACGTATTGTTCGAGCGCGTCAAGCTCGTGGCTGAGATCCTCGACGCGCCACTCCAGCAAGTTGCGGATGGAGAGAATCCCCAGCAGCTTGCCGTTGTCGTCGGCTACCGGCAGGTGGCGGAAGTGACGCTCCAGCATGGTGGTGAGCGCCTCGCCCGGCCCGGTGCGCCGCGTTGCCATCTCGACGGGCGTGGTCATCAGCTCGCGGACTGACGTGGTTTGCGGGTCGGTGCGGCTGAGGGCCATTTTGCGCAGCACGTCGCGCTCGGTGAAGATTCCGGCAACCCGGTATTCGGAGTCGACCACGGCTACAGCGCCCACGTGGTGGTCAAGCATTTTGTTGATGGCATCGGCTACGCTGGCTTCGAGCGGAACTGCGGCGATTTCCCGGTCACAAAGTTCCAGCACGCTCATAAACACCTCCTCCGGCTCTCAACAACGCCCCCTGAGCCGGGTCCCGATCCGAACTGGAAATGGGATGGATGAATTATGCTCGCGGCCAAGCCGATGTCAAGTGAATTGAATCGATTTTGAGAATCCTTGCCTGAGCTGCGCAAGAAACGGGAATTCCCCAGGTTGCCTCATGGGCCTGGAATGGTGAAACTCTACTTTTACTTCTCCGAGACGTAAGCATCGGCTTCGATCTCGACCAGAATCTCGGGCGAGATCAATGCGCTGACCTGGAGCATCGAGGTTGCGGGACGAATTTCTCCGAAGAATTCTCCGTGTGCCCTGCCGATTTTCTCCCACTCTGCAATGTTTGTCACATACATTCGAGTTCGGACGACGTCTTTCAGGCTGGCGCCGGCTTTCATCAGCGCGCTCTCGATGTTTTTCAAGATCTGCGCGGCCTGTGCGTAGGGATCTCCAACGCCCACAATCTTGCCGTCTGGTCCCGTCGCCGTGGTGCCTGAGACATGGACATGCGGTCCAACTTTCACAGCACGCGAGTAACCTACAATCGGTTCCCAAGATGTACCGCTCGAGATGTTCAGTCTTTCCATTTGCTGGCTTCCCCCTTTCAAGTCATTCTATTCGGTCCCAACACATTGTGATTAGCAGCCAACGGCTGCGTGTGCCAACAAAAGCTGGCGCAAACCTCGCAAGCGCTTACAAACCTCCAATGATCGGACAAAGTGATGCTCCGGATACACAAAAGTCACTTGCTTTTGCTTCGGGACTGGGGTAACTAGTTACCAGCAAACATTTCGAAAACCATTGAACGACGGGGGTTTCAGGGGAGCCAAACATGATTCCGGAATCTCATCCGCTGCGGCAGCTTTTCCAGGAATTGGTCGGGCGCCACTATGCCGAGGAGATTGGTATCCGCGATCCGCAGGTCGTCGATTATGTCTCGCACTTGCTGGCGGAGTTCTGCGAGACCGATCAGTTGTTCAAGATTCACGACGTGGCCGACCGTCCTCTCACCGATCTCGGCGAGATGCTGCTCGAGTCCGACCCGGTTTACGGTCCTGCTCCTTGTTTTGACCGGGAGCGCCAGGTGCGCAAGCACATTGGCGACTACGCGCTGTTCTTCGCTGGAATGTTTCCCGAGAGCATCAATCACTTCCGGCTGCGCCGCCATCGTTTGGAGAGTTTTGTGGAGTGGATGAAGGCGGGGAAGGAAAGCTACTACATCGTGTCGAAGTTCGAGCACTTCGAATACGCCAAAGTGGCTCCGCTGTTTGCCCACCTTTCGCGCGACTTCGAGAGTTGCGTTTACGGTCTCAACCGGGTGAAGAACGATCTGCAGGAAATGCAGCACCCGATCGTACGCCGCAGTGGCGAACTGCTCATGTAGTCTCGGGCGACTCCTGCTTGCGAATCATGTGGTGAGGTCTGGGCGTCCGCCGATGCGGTAAAAACTGAGTGCGGCGTTTCCCTGGGTCAGCTTGCGGGTTCTCCGCAGAGATCCGAATTCCTCGCCCGGATCGAACTTCTTCTCGTGCTCCGCGATCACCAGCGACATAGCCCACACCAGTGGTGAATCGGCCAGGGCCGTAAGAGCTTCTTCGTAGGCCTGCCGCATCCGGTACGGCGGGTCGAGGAACACTACGTCGGCGGCGACGTGTTCCCGCTGCAGGCGCCACAAGACCCCGGAAAGATCATCCCGCAGGATTTTGTATCCCTCGACGATGCCGAGACTGCGCAGGTTTTCCTCAATCAATTTCGCCGCTGGAGCTGAAGTCTCCACAAAGTAGGCTTGCTTGGCTCCGCGGCTGAGCGCTTCAATCCCCACCGCGCCGGTGCCGGCGAACAGGTCCAGCCACACGCTGCCCTCGAGTGCCTGGGGATTGCCGGCGGTGAGCACATTGAAAAGCGTCTCGCGCAGCCGATCGGAAGTGGGACGGATATCCTTCCCGCGCAATGAGCGCAGAGGGCGGCCCCGATATTTGCCGGCAATCACGCGCATGGCTCTGTACTTTCGATTACGGGAGCCAATATATCCGACCATGTAGAATAACTGTAGCAGTCAAGACTTCATGAGAAGTTTATCCATTCACGTCGGGCGCCTGTTCGGAGTCGAGGTTCGCATTCACCTGACGTTTCTGATCCTGCCCGTGTTTGTTTTCTGGACGGAATACAACGTACACGGCTCGGCCAACGGGCCGCGGGATCTGGCACTGGTTGGAATCGTGCTGGCCTGCGTCGCGGCGCACGAAACCGGGCACATGCTCATGGCCCGGCGCGCCGGACTGATTCCCAAGGCGGTGATACTTCTGCCGCTCAGCGGCGTAACCGTGTTCGATGAATCGCGCGCCGAACCGCCGGAGTCGACGACCGCGGCCTGGCAACGTGAAGTCCGCGTCGCTCTCACCGGTCCCCTGGTGAATGTTGCGTTCGCGATGATTGCGGCGGTTGTAATCTTCGCGACGGTTCCCGGCGCGAAAGTTTGGGAGTGGCCCTGGTTGCAGTCGAGCAATCTGCCGCGCAGCCTGGTGTGGGCCAATCTTTACATCGCTGGATTGAATCTTCTGCCGGCCTATCCTCTCGATGGAGGCCGCATCCTGCGAGCCTTTTTTGCGCGCAGCATCGATCCCGCCGCTGCCACGCGCCGCGCCGTCTCCATCAGCCACGCCCTGGCCATGATTCTGATGGTGGCGGGTTTGTTCAGCAATACCTGGCTTACCATGGTAGGCGTCATTATCTTTTCGGCGGCGCAGCTTGAAGAGCGAGCCGTCATCTTTCAATCCGTATTGGACAATGTGCGCCTGGAAGAAGTGATGCTCACCGACTTCGCCACTCTCTCACCAGCAGACACGCTCGAGGACGCGCTGGAGAAGGCAGTGCATTCCCTGCAGGATGATTTCCCGGTGGTTCGGGGCAGCGACATGGTGGGTGTGATTTCCAAGCAGCGCATTCTGGAAGCGCTGCGCCTGGAAGGCAACGGCTATGTCCAGGCTGTGATGAACAAGATTTTCGAGGTCTCCGTGCGGCAGGAGTCGCTGGCTTCAGCGTTTCGCAAACTTACGTCACGCAATCTCAGCATCATTCCGGTGGTCGAGGATCAGCGGCTGGTGGGCATTGTCACACTGCAGAACTTGATGCACTCGATGGCTCTGCTGGCGGAGAGCAGGAAGTTGCGGCGCGATGGGGCGGAATCCTAAACCTTCTCTCCCTTGACTCTGGCGCTGAAGCAAGACTCAGAATAGCCGCACCGCTTTCGCCTGCCGCACTGCCGGAATCTTCTCCAGCTTCTTCAGCACATCGTCCGGTACGCGTCCATCGACGTGGACGACGGCGATGGCCTCGCGAGGTTCCGAAGACGCTTCCGCGCTGCGACGCCCTAACGAGAAGTCCGCAATGTTGATCTCGCCCTCGCCCAGGATCGTGCCCACTTTGCCGATCACCCCCGGCACATCGCGATTGCGCAGGAAGATGAGATTGCGTTCCAGCGGCGCTTCCACGTCAATGCCATCGATGTGCAGCAGTCGGGGCGCGGTGCCGTGCAGAACAGCGCCTTTTACCATGTGCTCTTCCGTTGAACTCTTCAGAAAGACGGAAAGCACGCTTCCAGCGCCGCCGGTTGAGGCCTTCGCCTTGTGCGCTTCGTGGATGCGCAATCCGCGAAGATCGGCAAGGGACGCCGCATTCACCAGGTTGGCTTTCTCCTCCAGCGCCTGGTTGAGGATGCCCTTGATCGCCGCGTTGCGAATCAGTTCCGTCTTCCAATCCGCGATATGGCCGCTGTAGCGCAGCGAAATCTCTTCAATCGATCCTTCGGAAATCTGCGCCAGAAACGCTCCCATACGCTCCGCCAGAATGATGTAAGGCTGCATTTCGGCGTACTCTTCGGCGGAAACCGAAGGAACGTTCACCGCATTCTGAATGACTCCATGCTTCAGGTATTCCCGGACCTGCTGCGCGATCTGCACGCCTACGGCTTCCTGCGCCTCGAAGGTCGCGCCGCCGATGTGAGGCGTGAGGATGACGTTCTCCATCGCCAGCAGCGGCGAATACTTTGGGGGTTCTTCGGCGAAAACGTCGAGCGCTGCGGCGGCTACATGCCCCTGTCTCAGGGCCTGCACCAGGTCGGCTTCCAGCACCAGTTCTCCGCGCGCGCAATTCACCAGCCGGACGCCCTTTTTCATCCTCCTGATTGCGGCCTCATTGATCATGCCCGCGGTCTGTGGGGTGAGGCCCACGTGCAGCGTGATGTAATCCGCCGCCGCATAAAGCTCATCCAGGCTCGCCAGGCGGATGCCCTGCTCCTTGGCCACGCCAACAGAAACAAACGGATCATGCCCGACCAGCTCCATTCCGAAGGCGCGGGCGCGCCGCGCTACTTCCATGCCGATGCGGCCAAGGCCGGCGATTCCCAATGTCTTGCCCCTCAGTTCCGTGCCTTGCAGTGATTTCTTTTCCCACCGGCCGGCATGGGTCAGCGTATCGGCGCGGCAAAGGTGGCGAGCCATGGCGAGCATCATGCCCAGCGTGTGTTCCGCCACGGCTACCGCATTTGCCCCCGGCGTATTCATCACGGCGATGCCCTGGCGCGTGGCCGCATCCAGATCGATGTTGTCCACGCCCACTCCGGCCCGGCCAATCACGCGCAGCTTCTTGGCATGCGACAGCAGTGCCGCATCCGCCTGCACCGCCGACCGCACAATCAGCGCGTCGGCCGATTCCAATTCCGACGCTAGTTTGCCATCGAGTTGGTCCGACGTAAGCACAGTCCAGCCCGGTTCTCTCAGCTGCTCCACAGCTGATGCTGAGACCTTTTCTGCTATGACGACTTTCACGGATGCGCTCATCTTCTGTTCGTGACCTCAAGGGTACATATGTCGGCTGACAAAACGTTGACAGACATTTGACACGCCGCTGACACAGCCGGTTCCGTTCGTTCCTAGACTCCTTACATGGGCCACTGCCCATGGAGAGATCATCATGAAAACCCTGGCAATCACATTGCTCACCGTGCTGAGCGCCTTCACGCTGGCGTGCGGCTATAGCTCCAAAGCCACCACACCCGCAACACCCGGAACCATGCCCACCATCGCCACACTCGCTCCGAACAGCACTACGCACGGCGACCCGGCCTTCGTTCTAACCGTCACCGGCACGAGCTTTTCAGGCACTGCAGTGATAAACTTTGCCGGCGTCGCCCAAACCACGAACCAGGTAAGCCCGACCCAGCTTACCGCGACGATCGCGGCCGCGGACATCACGAGCGCCGGAACGGTAGCGGTTACCGTAACCAACCCTGGTACCGCCGGAACGGGCGCATACGGCAGCGGCGGCACAACGGCTGAGACTTCGAGTCCGATGAACTTCACCGTCAACTAGGATGAGGACCGTTTCACGCGGTCCTCAAGCGCCAACTAGTTGCCGTTTGCCGGACAGGCCGCGGGCGTATGCTTCCTGCGCCGCGCGCACCGCCGCACCATACTCAACCGATTTGCCAGTCACGCGCGCCAGCACGTGCTCCAGGGCGCCCAGAATGCCGATCGTGTCCAGATAGTCGTAGTAGCCGATGTGCGCGATGCGGAAGATCTGGCCCTTCATCTCGCTCTGGCCGTTGGCTACGACGGCATCGAACGACTCGCGAAATTCTTTGATGATCTTTCCGGCATCAATTCCGTCCGGCGAGCAGACCGCGGTGAGTGCGGCCGCCGGCGAGGTTGCGTAGAGCTTCAGTCCCAGCGCCTGCACGCCCGCCCGCGTCATCTCCGCACACAGTTCGGCGTTGTCGACCAGAGCTTCGCGACCTTTCGCCAGGTCGCCATTCCCCATTCCGCGCACAAACTCCAACGCCGCTCCCAGCGCCGCAAACAGCGACGTTGCCGGGGTGTAGGCAGACTCGCCTTTGGCCGCCGCTTTGCGTTCCTTGCGCAAGTCGAAGTAGTAGCGCGGAGAAGAGGTCGTGTCCATCCGCCGCCACGCCCGCTCGCTCACCGCGCAATACGCCAGGCCGGGAGGGATCATCAGTGCCTTCTGCGACCCGCCGATAATCACATCCACGCCCCAACTATCCACGTCGAGATGGGTCGTGCCCAGCCCCGTAATCGCATCCACCACCAGCACCGTGTCGCCGCCGTTGGCATGCACGATCTTCGCAATGCCCTGCACATCATGCCGCGCGCCGGTCGAACTCTCTGTCGCCTGCACAAATACCGCGCGCACGTCGGAAGTGAGTTTAGAGCGAATATCAATCAATGAAAAAGTCTCGCCATAAGGAACGCTGAGTATGTCAACGTTGCAGCCGAATGCCTTGGCCAGCCCCGTCCAGCGTTCGCCGAACTTTCCCGCGGTGAGCACCAAAACCTTGTCGCCGGGCGAAGTCAGATTCGACACCGACGCCTCCATCACACCCGTGCCCGAGCAGGCCAGTACCAGCACATCGTTCTGCGTCCCGATGAATTGCTTCATGTCCACAAGCACGCGCTGGAACAGCCCTCGAAAGTCAGCAGTGCGGTGATGCGCCGTAAAGGAAGCCATAGCCGTTTGCGCCGCCGGCAACAGCGGCGTGGGCCCGGGAGTAAAAAGACGGTTCTTGCGCAGCATAGGAAAGAATCCTTCTCGAAGGGATAATCCATTAGTTTACCGAAACCGCGCCGCCTGTGCGGCGCTCCCATAGAGACGTCGGCTTGCGACCGTCTATAATCGCCTCATGAGCCTCGTCGAACAGATTCAGAAGGACATCACCGCCGCCATGAAGGCGCGCGAGGAGCAGCGCCTTTCCACCTTGCGCATGGTTAAGAGTGCGCTCCAGAATCGCCAGATCGAGAAAATGGCGCCGCTCGATGACAAGGAATCCCAGGCCGTCCTCACCACGCTGATCAAGCAGCGCAGGGAGTCCGTCGAGCAGTTCACTAAGGGCGGACGCCAGGAGATGGCCGACAAAGAAGCCGCCGAGATCGTTCTGATCGAAGCCTATCTGCCCAAATCGGCGGGCGAGGCCGAGATCGTCGCTGGAGTGAAGGCCGTGATCGCCGAGATGGGCTCGCCCACCATAAAAGACATGGGCACGGTGATGAAGAACGCTATGGCGCGGTTCTCGGGAGCGGGAATGCGCGTGGATGGGAAGATGGTCAGCGAGGCAGTGAAGCGGGAGCTGGCGGGGAAGTAGGTTCTGGGTGAGTGGTCACTTGCTTCTCTGCAGTTCCCGGTACGCTTCACTCTTCGAAATCCCGCGCTCCTTCGCCACTTTCTTCAACGCGGCTTTCTCGTCAACCTTCTCTTCCAGCATGATCTGATTAACCTTCTTTCGGATGCTTAACGGCGACTCTGATGCCGCCTGAACCTCTGTTTCCTCGGCTCTCCCAATCAGCAGCGTGATCTCGCCTTTCACTCCATCCCGAGACTTCAAAGTCTCCAGCACCTCGCCTGCGCGCCCGCGTAAGAACTCTTCGTGCAGCTTGGTCACTTCACGCGCGATCACCACGTGCCGGTCTTTTCCCAGAACCTCGACCACATCCGAAAGTGCCTCCACGATCCGGTGCGGAGCTTCGTAGAAAACCTGGGTGCGCGGGGAAGTCCGGATCGCCTCAAGCGCCGCCCGCCGGTCGCCACGTTTTGCCGGAAGGAAGCCACTGAAACGGAATGAATCCGTAGGCAGACCGCTGGCCACCAGCGCCGCCAAAAACGCCGACGCCCCCGGAATCGGCACCACCGGGACGTGATGCCGGATAGCCAGTGAAATCAGGCGAAATCCCGGATCGGAAATCCCCGGCATGCCCGCATCGGTCACCAGCGCGACGCTTGCTCCCTCTTGCAGTTCTTTCACCAGCTCCGCCGCGCGCGTCATCTCGTTGTGCTCGTGGTAGCTGATGGTGCGCGTGGTGACGCCGTAGTGGTTGAGCAGTTTCTGCGTCTGCCGCGTGTCTTCGCAGGCGATTACGTCTACTTCCTTCAACACGCGCACCGCACGCAGCGTGATGTCTTCCAGATTGCCGATGGGCGTGGCGACAACATAGAGCGCGGGCCCGGCATGGGAGGGATTCTTCAAGACGGCGCCAGTACGGGCGGGCTCGTGATCTGAGTCCTGCATGCGCGAAGTTTATCACCGCGCGGTTGGCGTAACCTGAATGGCTGATTCGCCGTTCTGCTAGGGTACGGACATCCTCCATGGAGAACGTATCATGAACGCTACTGAGTTTCGCCGCATGGCTCTCGGTCTTCCTGAAACCGCAGAGAAGGCTCATATGGACCATCCGGATTTTCGTGTGCGCGGAAAGATATTCGCCACTTTGGGCTATCCCGCGAAGGGTTGGGGGATGGTCAAGCTCACTCCGGAGCAGCAACACTACTTCTCGAAGGACCACCCTGACGTGTTCGTGCCCGTGAAGGGTGCCTGGGGACGCCAGGGTGCGACAAGCGTTCACCTGAAATCCGCCGATAAAGTAACGCTGCGCAAGGCGATCCAGGCGGCCTGGCACAACACGGCTCCCAAGCGCCTCGCGGAACAATTCCCGGAAGACGCTTAGGCAAAAGCATCGGGAATCCCTGCGTGTCCGTACCCCGCCTGAATTGACGCCATCGAACCCGCGCCCCTAGAATCAGGGTGGAAGTGATTTTTCCTCATAACCGTCTCAGAAACCATGCCTCTTTACGAATATGAGTGCGAGAAATGCGGTCACCGCTTCGAGAAGATCCAGAAGTTCTCCGACAAGATGGTGAAGAAGTGTCCGGAATGCGGAGGCCGAGTCGAGCAAATGATCTCCGCGCCTGCCGTGCAGTTCAAAGGATCGGGCTGGTACGTAACCGACTACGCGAACAAGTCCCAGGCGGCATCCTCTTCCGACGGCGGGAAAGACTCGAAGAAGGACGACAGTTCCAAATCGGATAGTTCCGCCAAAGATAGGTCGTCGAAGGAAAGTTCGTCGAAGGAAAGCTCGTCGAAGGAAAGCTCGTCCGGGGACAGTTCGTCCAGGGACAGCTCCTCGAAAGAGAGGTCCAGCCGGGAAAGCACGACGAAAGAGAACTCGTCGAGAGACGGCTCGTCCAGAGAGAGCTCGTCGAGAGTAAGTTCGTCCCGGAAACCTGATAAGCGCAAGTAGCTACAAAGACGCTGCTCCAACCCTCCTACTTCAGCTCCCGCTCAAAGTGGTCTTCAATCATGTGGAACAGGTGATCGCGGGCGTCGGGGCCCGAGATGCTATGGGTCTTGTTGGGATAGATCATCAGCCGGAATTGTTTGCCCGCCTTGATCAGCGCGTCAATCATCTGCATGCTGTTCTGGAAGTGCACGTTGTCGTCGCCGGTGCCGTGGGCGATTAACAGCGCTCCATGCAGATTGGCGGCTGCCTTGGTCACATCGGACTGGCCATAACCAGAGGGATCGTCCTTGAGCAGACCCATGTAACGTTCGGTGTAGATGGTGTCGTAATTGATCTGAGAGGTCACGGGCGCTACCGCGACTCCCGCGCGGAACCGGTCTGAGTGGGTCATGGCATAGAGCGTCATCGAGCCGCCATTCGACCATCCCCACATCCCCATGCGGTCTTTATCGAGTTGCGGGTACTGCGCGAAAAGCTGATCAAGCGCGGCAAGCTGATCTTTCAACTCGATCGCCCCGAACTCGTGGCGAATCGCAGTCTGAAACTTACGATCGCGCCCCGGAGTACCGCGATTGTCGACGGAAAAAATCGCGAAGCCTTTGCGCGCCAGAAGCTCGTCGAACGGATTCGTCGGTACTTTCAAAACCGTCTGCCCCGCAGGACCGCCGTAAATATCCACGATTAGCGGAATTTTTCCGCCTGCGGGCGCGTCCGGAGGAAGCAGCAAGCGTCCGTAAAGCGTGGTGCCGTCCTCCGCTTTGAACTCCAGGAACTTCGGAGCGCGCAGTCCATACTCCGCGATATCATCGCGCGCCTGCCACACCGGAGCGCAGGCGCCGCCCACTGTGCACAGCGACACCTTCGGTGCCATCGTGGGGCCCAGGAATGTCTGCCCGTAGTGCTTGCCATCGTCCGAGAAATCGCCGAAAGAGAGTCCCTCCTCATGGCTCAGCTGCTGCACGCCGGTTCCATCCAGTTTGACCGAGAAAATATGGCGTTGCCTCGGGTCGTCCTGGTTGGAAGAGAAGAACACCGTGCCCACCGCTTCATCCACGCCTTCGATTCCCAGCACCTCGAAATCGCCGTGCGTAAGTTGCCGCTCCAGCTTCGCATCCGCTCCCATCGGGTTCTGTTTGTCGAAGCTGTAGAAGTAGAGATGCATGTTCCCATCGCGCCAGCTCGGCCACAGGAATCCGCCAGCGGACTTCAGGAAACGAACCTCCAGATGCTCAAAATCGATCCAGGCGCCGGGAGTGGTTTCTGTCAGAACGATCCGCGACCTTCCCGACTTAACGTCCACGAAATACAAATCCATTTTGTCCTCAGTGCGATTCAGAACTTCCGCCCAGACGACTCCCTCGCGGACCCAGCCAAAGCGCGGGATGTAGGCCTCTTCATCTGTGGTCAGGGAAATCCAGCGAACTTTACCTTTGTCCGCATCCACCACGCCCAGCTTCACCACCGGGTTTACATCCCCCACTTTGGGATACTTTTCGTTGTCCACGGTCGGATGCGTAGGGATCAAGTTGACGAGGGGGTAGGTTGGCACCTTGGTTTCGTCCATGTGCAGGAAGACGATCTGCTTGCTGTCGGGCGACCAGAAACAATTGCTGCGCACGGCCAACTCTTCGGCATACACCCAGTCGATGTCGCCGTTGAACAGGTCGTCCGCTGTGTCATGGGTTAGTTGTTTTTCGTTCTGACCGCTCACCGGCCGAACGTAAAGGTTGTGTTTTCGCACGTAGGAAACATGGCTGCCGTCGGGGGAGAACTTGGGGTCGCCACTGGGGTCGGGCGCCGAAGTAAACTGCACGGCGGTATTCGTCGCCAGATCAAAAAGCCAGAGCTGTCCCTGCGAATCAAAAATCAGGTGCCTGGAATCTGGAGCCCATAAGTAGGCGGCAACGTGATAGCGCGTCAGCCGCTCCTTTTCACGCTCATCCTTCACTTTGTTATAGTCGGGCGCGAGCGAGGCCAGCTTGGCTGCGCTGACCAGGACTTTCTTCTCGCCGGTAGCCACATCGACGTACCACAGTTCGCCGTTTTCTCCCGCGTCGTCCCGCTGTACGAACGAGAGCTTGGTACCGTCAGGACTCCATTCCGTGGTCTCCGGACCTCGTCCGGTCAGCCCGCCCGGAGCGAAGATCGCCTCAATGGTAAGCGGCTTCACGGGCGCGGACGATTGCGCCCAAAGCGGCGCCACCAGGCCGCAGAACAGCACGGAAAGAACGATAACAGCATGCGCGAAGAGTGAAATCTGTTTTTTCACGATGAAAACCTCAAACAAGAAGTCAAAACAAAAGAGCGTACAGCACGAACGAACGAGTTTACACCCACAAAAGCCTTCCGTGCGCCAGTCTTGGGGTCTCTGGTCAACTGGGAACGGCGTTTCCGCGTGGTAGAATCAAGACTGAGCCCTCATGGGATGCTTCTAGAAATAGAAAACCTGTTGCGCCTGCAGGAAGCGGACAAGGCCATCCGCCGTTTGCAGGATGAAATCGCCGAACTCCCCAAACGCGTCGCTGCCATCGAACACAAGCTGGCCGACACCAAGGCCCAACTGGAAAAGGCTCAGGCCGCCGTCAAGACCGACGAGGCGTCGCGCCGCAAGTACGACACTGCAATCACCGACCTGCGCGGCAAGATTTCCAAGTACCGTGACCAGTCTCTCGACGTAAAAACCAACGAGCAATATAAGGCGCTGTTGCACGAGATTCAGTTCGCGGAAAAGGAGATCGCCGCGACCGAAGACAAGATTCTTGAGTTGATGGTGAATGCGGATGCCCGCGACAAGGAAGTAAAGGCCGCGCAGGCTGAGCTGAAGGCGGAAGCTGCGGAAATCGAGAAAGAGAAGAATGAAGCTCGCGAGCGCACGGCCATCGATGAAAAGCAGCTGGCCGAGTGGCGCGCCAAGCGCGACCAGATGCGGGCCGGCGTGAATGAAGATCTCCTGCGCCATTACGAGCGGGTTTCCAAGTTCCGCGGCAGCGGCATCTCTGAGGTACTCGATCACAAGTGCATGGGTTGCCAGGTCATGCTGCGGCCGCAGATCTACAATGACGTCCGCACCGGCCAGCAGACCGTGGTTTGCGATTCCTGCCAGCGCATTCTTTACTTCAATCCAGCCCACGAAATGCAGGCTCTCGAGCCGGAACACAAGCGCTCACGCCGCCATCATCCCAAAATCGATGCTCCCCAGGCCTGGTACTACCGCCAGGAATTCGCCGGTGCCGGCGAAGTTTTTCTCTGCCTGATCAATGCCGCAGGCCAGGCCAGCCGCCGGGTTTTTGATATGCACACCGGCCGGCTCCTCGGCGACATCCTCATCCGCGAAGGCGATTTCCGCCAGGCCTTCCCGGAAGACATCACCGGCGCGATTCGCCTGAACGGAAGCTGGACCGAGCATGAAATGGAGAACTGGGGCACCGAGATGCCCATGACCGCCCTCGATTCCCTCCACGTCGATCTGGAAGCCGCCCAGTACGAGATGAAGTCCCGCACCTCCGCCAAATCCGAGAAGCCTGCAGCCGTTCCCACCGAGCAGGCCGCCAGCTAGCTGAATCCGTTTAAGATTGCTGGATGTCTAACTGGATGGCTAAAACGACCGGCAGTCCCGCCAGAGCTACCGTAAAGGTTTCCCCACGCGGCGCTTCCCGCCTGAAAGACGGCCATGTCTGGGTCTACCGCTCCGACATTGTCGCAGCCGAAGGCGTTCCCGCCGGCTCTCTCGTCAGCGTAGTCGATCACCGAGGCCAGCCGCTCGGCAGCGCACTCTATTCCAGCTCGTCCCAGATCGCCATTCGCCTGATCTCCCACGAGCCCGTCGACGACCTCGCGGCGCTGCTTCACCAGCGCGTCGCCGATGCCATTGCCTACCGCGAGCCAATTATCCACGACACTAACGCCTACCGCGTGATCTTCAGCGAAGCCGACTTCTTGCCCGGCCTGATCGTCGATCGCTACAACGATATTCTTTCGATGCAGATCCTCACCCAGGCCATGGACTCAGCGATCGTGCGTGAGACGCTGATTTCAGAGCTAACTGAGCACTTTCACCCCGCCTCCATCGTCGAGCGAGTAGACCCGCGAGTCCGCCAACTCGAAGAACTGCCGCCGCGCCCTTCGGGCCTGCTGCAAGGCGAAAAAGGTTCCACCATCTTCGCCATGAACGGCGTCCAGTTTCACTTCGACGCGCTCGAAGGCCAGAAGACCGGAGCCTTTCTCGACCAGCGCGAGAACTACGCCGCCGCCGCCCAATACGCACACGGCGAAGCCCTTGACGTTTTCTGCTATCAAGGAGGCTTTGCCCTTCACCTGGCCCCACGCTGCTCGCACGTCACCGGAATCGACAGCTCCCGCCCCGCCCTCGAAGTTGCCGACCAGAACGCCGCGCTCAACCAGGCGCACTTCAACGGCAAGGAAATCGAATGGATCGAAGCCAATGCCTTCGATCTGCTCAAGGACTACGCCTCCTCCGGCCAGCGTTACGACACGATCATTCTCGATCCGCCCGCCTTCGCCAAGAGCAAGCGCGACCTGGATGCCGCCCTTCGCGGCTACAAGGAACTCAATCTGCGCGCACTGAAGATGCTGCGCCCGGGCGGGCTTCTGGTCACCTGCTCCTGCTCCTATCACGTCAGTCAGGCTGACTTCCTGGAAATGCTGGCCGGCGCGGCCCGCGACGCTCACCGAACGCTACGCCTGACCGAGGTCTGCGGACAGTCGAAGGATCACCCCATACTCCTCAATGTCCCAGAAACTGCCTACCTGAAGTGCGTCATCGCCAGCATAAGCCATTGAAATTGCAATAGTTATATATTGATATAAACACACTCATATTTTATGATTCCTTCAGTGCCTTACCTACATCTAAGGTTATGAACGGCACTGCCGAATTCCAGAACCAGCAAAAGAAGGAGATTGTTTACCATGACCGTACTTACCCGATTCCAGCCTTTCCATCAGCTTCCCACCCTGCAGGACCGCATCAATCGCGTCTTCCGCGAGTCCTATGGGTCCGAGGGCAGCGACGAATCCCTGACCACCTCGAGCTTCGCCCCAGCCGTCGACGTCTATGAGGACGAGCACACCGTCACGCTCAAGATTGAAGTCCCGGGGATCGACGAGAAAGATATCGACGTCCGCCTCGAGAACAACACCCTTACCGTGCACGGCGAGCGCAAGATCGAGAAGGAAGAGAAAGAAGAGAACTACCGTCGAGTGGAGCGTCAATACGGAAGCTTCACCCGCACCTTCACCCTGCCCACCACCGTGGATTCCGAAAAAGTTTCGGCAACCTACGACCAGGGCGTGTTGAAGATCGCTTTGCCCAAAAAGGCGGAAGCCAAGCCCAAGCAGATCAAGGTCAATGTGGGCGGGGCCAAAGTGGAGAACGAGAAGACGGTCGAAGCCAAGGCCCCCAGCAAGGCCGCGTAAGGCTGGCAGCTCGCAGGTCTACCATCACGGGAGGCGACGAAACCGGTCGCTTCCCGTTTTGTCTGACCGGAGACGCTTGGCTCGGAGACGGGCTTTGGTTCACAATGCTTGCAGGACACAAAAGCCGTGAAAGCAACGCTGGAAGCAATCAATCAGATGCAAGCCGATGGAATCATCGGGAGGTACGCCATCGGAGGAGCCGTCGGTGCGACGCTTTATCTAGAGCCGGCAGCCACGCTTGATGTGGATATTTTTGTTGTGCTGCCCACGGTGCCCGGAAGTGTCTTGCTCAGCCTCACTCCGCTTTACGAATATCTGAGCGAACGCGGTGGTGTGGTGGAGGACGAACACATTAAGATCGGCGGCTGGCCGGTGCAATTCCTTCCGCCGGGCAACGAATTAGAGCAGGAAGCAGTGGCTGAATCGGTCTCGACGGCCGTGGAAGGTGTTCCCACCTGGGTCATGTCGGCAGAGCATCTTACAGCGATCGCATTGCGCACAGGACGCTCGAAGGACCATATTCGCATCTTGCAGTTCGTTGAGCGGGGCGCTGTAGACCGCGACAAGTTACGAATGATTCTTGAACGCCATGGTTTGATGACAAAGTGGCAGCAGTTTGAACAGAAATACCTGGAAGGTACTCATGAATAAGCAGGAGATGCGCAACAAACTGGCGGCGCTGAGCTTTTCGGGAAAGGTGGACATCTTGGAGAAGTTACGTGACCGGAGTTTGGCAGTGAACAGAACAGAGCGTCTCCGGCGCGTCCTGACCCTGTGCTGCTACTTTATGCAGAATCTCGCCTACTACCGCGCCGGATGGAGCCCAAACAAAGTTTTTGCACGGCACGATTCTCAATTTTGGGTAACCGCAAACGGCAATTTTTTGGATCATTGTGTACTGGAATGGTGCAAGTTATTTGGAGATGAAAAGGGAGAGCACTACTGGGGCAGGATCGTCTCCGATCCGCCAGCTTTTGAGAAGGGCTTGCTCTCGGCGCTAGGCATTACGGCCGTTGAGTTCGGGGCCCATATTGACAAGATCCGACGCTATCGAGACAGGTTTGTCGCACACCTCGACTCAGACAAGGTGATGAATATCCCCGATCTGCAAGTTGCAAAGGAATCTGTAGTCTTTTATCAGAAGTACATCCTGAATGAGGAAGCGCAGGCGGCAGATTTGCTCGGACCGGTGCCGAGCTTAAATCCGTGCTATGACTTGAATTCTCTTTATGAGCGTCGCCTTGCCGAAGCGCGTCGCGAGTACCGGGACTGATTCCGGCTTTCCACTTTGCGTTGATTTTGAATTGACTGGAGCACTTTATGGCCATCCGTTGGGACAAATTCACCGTAAAAGCGCAGGAAGCCGTCCAGCGTGCCAACGACCTTGCGTCCGAGCACGGCAATCCCGAGCTTCTGCCCGTCCACCTGCTCGCCGCCCTGCTCGAAGACAAAGAAGGCATTGTACCGCCCGTGCTCGAGAAAATCGGCATCGGCCCGCAAGCGGTTCTTAGCGACCTTTATCGCGACATCGAGAAGCTCCCCAAGGTTTCCGGTCAAGCAGCCCAGGCCACGCTCTCGAACGCCGCCAACAAGCTGCTCGAGCAGGCATTCAAAGAGGCCTCCAATTTCAAGGACGAATATGTCTCGACCGAGCACTTGCTGCTGGCCATCACGCACCTCAAGCAGGATGCGGCCCAGCAGATCCTCGCCCGTCACGGCGCCACCAATGACGCGATTCTGAAAGCCCTGATCGCCGTCCGTGGTTCTCAGAAAGTGACTGACCAGAATCCAGAAGCCAAGTATCAGGCTCTCGATCGCTACGCCCGCGATCTCACCGAGCAGGCCCGCCGCGGCAAGCTCGACCCCGTCATCGGCCGCGACGAAGAGATCCGCCGCGTGGTCCAGGTTCTTTCCCGCCGCACGAAAAACAATCCCGTGCTCATTGGCGAGCCCGGCGTCGGCAAGACCGCCATCGTGGAAGGCCTCGCCCAGCGCATCATCTCCGGTGATGTGCCCGAGGTGCTCAAGAACAAACGGGTGGTCGCCCTCGATCTCGGAGCCATGCTGGCGGGAGCAAAATATCGTGGCGAATTTGAAGACCGTCTGAAAGCCGTACTCAAAGAAATCGAAGACTCGCAGGGCCAGGTCGTTCTCTTCATCGACGAACTTCACACCCTGGTCGGCGCTGGCGCAGCCGAAGGCGCGATCGACGCCTCCAACATGCTCAAGCCCGCTCTGGCCCGCGGAGAGCTGCGCGCCATCGGCGCCACCACGCTCAACGAGTACCGCAAATACATCGAGAAAGATGCCGCCCTTGAACGCCGCTTCCAGATTGTGTTCGTCGGCGAGCCCAATGTCGAAGACACCATTGCCATTCTTCGTGGCCTGAAAGAGCGCTACGAGGTGCATCATGGAGTTCGCATAAAGGATTCCGCCATCGTTGCCGCTGCGACGCTCTCGCATCGTTACATCTCTGATCGCTTTCTCCCCGACAAGGCCATCGACCTCATCGACGAAGCCGCGGCCTCGATTCGCATCCAGATCGATTCGCTTCCCACCGACATCGATCAACTCGAACGCCGTGCCACCCAGCTCGAAATCGAAAAGCAGGCACTGAAGAAAGAGGACGATTTCAACTCCAGGGAGCGTCTTTCCGTCATCGAGAAGGAACTGGCCGGGATCCGCGAAAAATCCAACGCCCTCAAAGCCAACTGGAAAAAGGAAAAGGATCTGATCGCCCGCTCCCGTGAGCTGAAAGAAAAAATCGAAAAGCTGAAGATCGAGGCAGAGGCCGAAGAGCGAAAAGGCAACCTGCAGCGGGTCGCCGAAATCCGCTACGGCCTATTGCGGCAAGCCGAACAGGAGCTAAAGCAACTGAGCGCCAAAATCGATGGGTCCGACGGCAAAGGCGCCGGCGCTCCACGCATGCTCCGGGAAGAGGTGGACGAAGAAGACATTGCCCGCATCGTCTCTAAGTGGACCGGCATCCCCATTTCGAAAATGCTCGAAGGCGAAGTCAAAAAGCTGGTCACTATGGAAGATCGTCTGCGCCTCCGTGTCGTCGGCCAGGATCCAGCTCTGGAGCGCGTCGCCAATGCCATCCGCCGCTCCCGCGCCGGACTCAGCGACCCCAAGCGCCCCATCGGTTCATTCATTTTTCTCGGTCCAACCGGAGTCGGCAAAACCGAACTCGCCCGCGCCCTCGCTGAGTTCCTCTTCGACGACGAGCGCGCCCTGTTGCGCGTCGACATGTCCGAATACATGGAGAAGCATTCCGTAGCCCGCCTGATCGGTGCGCCTCCGGGCTACGTCGGCTATGAAGAAGGAGGGCAGCTCACCGAGCAGGTTCGCCGCCGCCCCTACGCAGTAGTGCTATTCGACGAAATCGAGAAGGCACATCCTGATGTGTTCAATGTCCTGCTGCAGGTGATGGACGACGGCCGGCTCACCGACGGCAAGGGTCGCGTTGTGGACTTCAAGAACACGATTCTGATTATGACCTCGAATCTCGGCTCCAGCTATCTGCAACCCGACCACGTGGAAACCCCGGAAGAGTTTGAAAAGGCAAGCGAACAGGTCATGAACGCACTGCACGGCCACTTCCGGCCTGAGTTCCTGAATCGCGTGGACGACATCATCGTTTTCCGCCCGCTTGGTAAGGAACAGTTGGTCAAGATCATCGAGCTGCGCCTCGAAGACGTCCGCCGCCTGCTTGCCGACCGCAAGATTTCGATCGAACTCACCGACTCTGCCAAAGACCTGCTCTTCACGCAGGGCTACGACCCCAACTTCGGAGCGCGTCCGCTCAAGCGCGCCATCCAGAAGCTGGTGCAGGATCCTCTGGCTCTGAAAATTCTGGATGGAGCGATCCTCCACGGCGACCACGTGATCGTCGACGCCGACAAGAAAGCCGGCAAGATGAAAGTCGAAGTCAGCAAACGTGTAGGAGAGAAAGAGCCGGTGAAAGCGAAACGATAGCCCGGACACCGATTGTCATCCCGAGCCAGAGGATTGTCATCCCGAGCCAGAGGATTGTCATCCCGAGCCAGAGGATTGTCATCCCGAGCGAAGCGAGGGATCCTGGTGTTCACTTGAAGCGCCGATACCGATAGCGCAGGCAAGAACCAATATCCTCGCTGCGTTCGGGGTGACAGCGTGTTTAGGGTCTCGCCTGTGGCAAACTACTTCCATGCCCAGCCTCACTCTCGGCGACTTCGAACTCAGCATTTTCTCCGACGGTACCTACCCGCTCGATGGCGGCGCGTTCTTCGGCGTCGTGCCCAAGATCATGTGGTCGCGCAAAGTGGCCGCCAACGAGCGGAACTACGTCCAGACCGGACTCAACTCGCTGCTCATCCGCACCGGCAAGCAAACCGTGCTGGTCGAAACCGGCATGGGCAACAAGCTCTCCGAACGTATGGTCAAGTTCTACGGCCAGCCCGCGCAGCTTCTTTCGAATCTCGCAGCCGGAGGCATCGCGCCCGAAGACATCGACATCGTCATCAACACTCACCTCCACTTCGACCACTGCGGCTGGAATACCATCCGCGATAAAGACGGCAAGGTCGTCCCAACGTTCCCGCGTGCCAAGTACTACGCCCCGGAAGGCGAGTGGCAATACTCCCGCCATCCCAGCGAACGCGACACCATCAGCTACATCCCCGACAACTACGGCCCGCTCGTGCAAAGTGGCCAGATGACGCTGCTCAAAGGCCGCGAAGAAATCGTCCCCGGCATCTCGGTCCAAACCTTCCCCGGCCACACCGCCCACATGCAAGCCGTAATCGTCGAGAGCGGGAGCAGCACTGCCTGTTACATCTCCGACCTCATTCCCACCACCGCGCACCTCGACCTCACCTGGGGCATGGCCTTCGACCTCTATCCGCTGCAGACCATCGAGAGCAAGAAGCAGTACTACGCGAAAGCGGTGCCGGAGAAGTGGCTAACGGTTTTCACCCATGATCCGGAAATGCCTTGGGCCTATGTGGAAAAAGACGGACTGGGCAAAATGGTTGCAAGAAAAGTGTAATCCTCCGTAGTTTCTCTGTCTAGAAAACGAAAATCTCCCTCATACGGCAACAGTAGCCTGCCCATCCGCATCTGGATTGTGTCACTTTGAATTGTGACGGGGCGCATTCATGTGTGCGTCCGGCATTCGACAATAAATACTAAGCGGAGGTTCATCATGAAGCGATTCGCGGTAGTCGGCACCATTTGCCTTTCGTTCCTGTTGGGAGCAGCGATGTCTGTTCTTGCCCAGGACGATCACAGGGACGAAAAAGAAGTTCGACAAGAAGAAAGACACGATCAGCACGAGGAAGCCCGCCGCATTTCAGACGAACATTTCCGGGCTCACTTCGGCCATGAGCACCATTTTGCCGTCCGTCATGTCACCGTCGTGAATGGCGAGCGGCGCTTTGCCTATGGCGGCTATACCTTCGCGTTTGCTGAGCCTTGGCCGGCTGGCTGGGCCTACAGCGACGACTGCTATATCGACTTTGTCGATGGCGGATACTATCTGTTCAATCTGAGGCATCCCGGCGTTCGGATTGCGGTTTCAGTCGTACTCTGAGGTTCGCCCTCGAGGAGTCGGCGCTTGATCTTGCGCGCGCCGTGCTTGTGGCGCGCGCTTCTTCTTCGGTGTTCCTTGCCCTGAAGCTTAATCGGATTGAAGATACCCCGCGGAAGATGCCAGCGGTGATGGGACTTAACGGGAGCACGTCTTCTCCTTCAGCCCTCGCGTGCAGGAATGCCCGCGCCACACAACTGCAGCCGCGTTTCAAAGAATTCCTCAACCCGCCCCAGAATCTCCACCGCGCTCTTCGATTCGTAAATCGCCTTGCGCAGCCCCGCTCCCCCTGGCACGCCGTGCGTGAACCACGACGCGAACTGCTTCATCTTCCCAACAGCATCCGGCAGTTCTTCTTCAATCAGCATCTGGAAGTAAGTTCGGATCATCTGGTAACGGTCGGCTTCGCTGGGCTCGTCGTAGCGCTTCGAAGCTGCTGAGGTTCCCGGCAATGCCCATATGGGGACAGCCGCCCTCGGCTGTCCATCGTGCCGGAGGCCCGATTTCTGTCCATAAACTCCGCTGTCGGCATCAAAACCAATCGAGCTTCGCTCGACCGGACAGTCGAGGGCGGCTGTCCCCACATGGTCGTTGCCCATCCCCGCGCAATACTGCTGAATCTGCCGGAAGATCCACGGATTCGACGGCGCAGTTCGCCCGATCATCACTGCATCGCAGCCGGTCTGCGCGACCATCGCGCAGGCGTCCTCCGGCGTGCGGATGTCGCCGTTGCCGATCACCGGAATGTTCACGGCGGCCTTCACCGCGGCAATCCACTCCCAGCGGGCCTGGCCGCTATACCCTTGTTCGCGCGTTCGCGCATGTAACGCCACCGCCGCCAGCCCACACGATTCCGCCATGCGCGCCAGTTCCACGCACACGATCTCATCGTCGCTCCATCCCGCGCGAAACTTCACCGTGAAGGGAACCTTCACCGCCGCCCGCACCGCCTCGAAAATGCGCCCAATCGCCGGCAGGTCGCGCAACAGCCCCGAGCCTCCGTTACACTTCACCACTTTCTTCGCCGGACAACCCAGGTTCAAATCCACCAGGTCGAAGCCGAGCCCCTCGACCAGGCGCGCCGCCTCTGCCATCACTTGCGGATCGCTGCCAAAAAGCTGCGCCGAAATCGGATGCTCGTCTTCATAGAAATGCAGATAGCGTTTGGCCTTCTGGTCCTTTTTCCGAAGCACCCCGTCAGCCGAGGTAAACTCGGTCATGATCAGCCCGCAGCCGCCCAGGTTGCGGATGAAGCGGCGAAACACTGTGTCCGTGACGCCGGCCATGGGAGCCAGCACGGTTGCGGGCGCAATCGCGATGCCGCCGATTGCAAGACTCACGGGAACTGGCTTCAGGGACGGAGCCTCGCGGTCGCCTGCCCCACCCAACCCGTTCGAGTTGTCCCAGAACTTCTTCACTTTTCTATTCTACTTGGCCTTGCAAAACAAAAGCCCCCGCCGAGGCGAGGGCCGAATTTTCAGGGTGTACCCTATGAATCTACGCGAATCCGCGCGGCAAAGAAGTTAGCTCTTCGCCGGCACGGCTTTGGCTTCTGGATCTGCAGGCGCGTTCTTCGCATACTTGCGGCGGAAGCGCTCCACGCGTCCGGCCGTATCCATCAGCTTCTGCTTGCCGGTGAAGAAGGGATGGCAAGCGGAGCAGATTTCTACGCCGATATCTCCCTTATGGGTGGACCGGGTAACAAACGCATTGCCGCACGCGCAATGCACACGCACTTCGTTATAAGCGGGATGAATGGCTGCTTTCATAGGGGTTCAGACCTCGATACGAATCCTTAGATTCTACCGGAATGCCCCAGGATTCAGCAATCTCGGAGCTGACAGCTCTCAGCCTTCAGCTCTTTCAGAAGCGGAACTGGTACGACACTTTCACAAAAAATTGCCGGCTGTCATTCATATAGCCCTTCGCCGTGTACAGCCCCGCCAGGCCCGCTGGATCTTGCATCAGCTGGTGGTCCAAATTCTGCACGTCGCTGTTATAGCCAACATAAACCGCCGTGCCAGGATGCACCAGATAGGTGAGCAGGAAGTCCCCGTTGAATTCCTTCTGCGTCGGCAGGTAGGTGTACGGGTAAAACGTGTTGCCCGGCGTGTTCGCCAGAACTGAGTTGTACTGCAGAATCAGGCGCAGCGAAAGCTGTGGAGTGAACTGCCAGTTCCACTTGCTGCGCACGATGTGGTTGTCAAAGATACCCTGCCCGATGGCGCTGCCGGGCATCTCCGAGAGGGCAAACAGATATTCGTTCTCCGTCGCCCGCAAGCGCTCAAAAAGATAGGTATTTTCAATCTTCAACGGCTTAACTGGACGGAACGTCAGCGTCGCGGAACCCGTATTCAACCGCGACAGAAGGGACTGCGGCGCCGCGTTCGCCGCGGGCACAAAGTTCACTCCGTCTCCCCAGTAGTAGCTCGCCCCCACCGTGACCTTCCGAAAGTAGCTGGTTTGGAACATAGCCCCACTGCGATGTTCATGGTAGTCCTGATCCTGGAGGCCCAGCAGCCCAAGAAACGCAAAGTCCTGCGGTCGCAGGCGTTCCCGCGTCTCCTCGTACGGGACGAGTTGCAAAACGCTTTGCCCCCGTGCCCATATTGTCAAGTACGGCTCGTAGTCCGTATCCAGCCGCTTTCCCTCGTGGTCGAAGGTATAGCGATTATAAAAAGACGGCCCCCAGACCACGATCCAGCCATCCTTCGGACGGACAAGGTAGTCGGCCCACTGCTCGCTCTGGCGAATATCCACGCGATTCACGAATCCGGGCACCGTGACGAAGCCCGGACTCACGTCCTGGTAAGAGCCGTCGTAGTTGAAATGCAGTCCGTTGCGCCGGGCTTCGACTTTATCGGCCGGCCCGGCATAGTTGTTTCCGTTGCCCACGTTGCCCGAGCTGAAGGGGAACTGATTTGCCTCACAGGTGGAGAACAAGCTGACCAAAGGGTTCAGCCCCAGCAGATTGCTGGAGCTGGTCACTGCCTGGCCTTCCACTACCCAGCTGTCATTGAACTTCAACCGCGCGTCCGCTCCCCCAACGCGATTGAACTCTCCCGTCGCGGGACACTCCCAATCGGAATAAATCGCGCCTACGCTCGATTGCTTGAAGATGTCGCGGTTGACGCGCGCAACGGTGAAATACGAACGAATCCCATAAAGATTGTCCAAACAATCAAGAGAGAAACTGGGACAGTAGTTTGGAATCGCCAGCCCGGGGGCCCGGTCATCGCTGGCCATCAGACCCACTGAATACGGACCCTGTTTCCCGGTCAGCCGGATTCCCGCCGACGGATCCTCAATATTCCGCGTGAAAAACAAGTCAATCGGCGTGCGGAAGTAATCCTCGTTCTCCAGAAAGAACGGCCGTTTCTCCGGAAAATACACTTCGAACCGCTGGTTCACCGTGATCTGCGGATCCTCCGATTCCACCTGGCTGAAATCCGGATTCGCCGTCATATCCAGCACAAAGTGGTCATGGATCACGAACTTCGCGTCCATGCCCGCCTGCCCCTGCACCGTCGCATTCTGAAAAAAAGGATTGTCAGGGTCGCGCGTATCGAGCGCCCGGAAGCCGCGCAGGATTCCATACGGAATCAACTCGATGTCGCGCCCCGGCGAAATTCCCTCCAGCCCATAAAGCGTCGCAGCCTGCGCCAGCCGCCCCTGCACTTTGTGGGAAATCCGCGGCCAGAACGCATCTTCGTTCTTGCGGACGATTCCGCGGTACAAAATGATTCCCCACTCCTGTTGTTTCCGCGCCGGAAAACGCAGGCTCTTGAACGGAATCGCCATCCACACCACAAAGCCGCGGCTCGTCACTTTGCCCCGCGAATCCCACACCGTATCGAATGAGGTGTCAAAATTCCCGTTGACTTCCGCCCGCGAAGCTTCGCTCCAGATCGCGTCCCATTGCACCCCTAAGGGCGTGGTCTGGAAGGCAAACGCCCGCCGCCGGTCGTGAAACGTATCCAGCATGACCTCGACCTGATCGTCATCGTGAATGTCTTCCCGCCGCGACATCCGCGCCCGCACTTTCTTCGGATCGTCGAAACACACGAACACGATGTAAAGATTCTTCTGGTCATAGCCCAGATAGGCCGCGGTCTCCTCCGAAACCTTTTCCCCATCGTGCGGGTTGCGTTGCACGAAGCCCGTCACCTTCACCATCTGCAGTGCTATCTCGCCCTCCGGCTTCATCTCCAGGAAGTCTCCCAGCGCGGGGGCACGGCTCAAACGCGGAATAGTCAGCGCGGGGGGCGCAAAAGCATGGGTCGGCGCTGCCTGCACTTGGGGATTCCTTACCGCCGGCTCCGGCGACTGCCCGGCCGGCGCTGGATTCTGCTGACTCGCAGCAGGGTTCTGCCCGCTTGTATTTTGCGATGTCGGAGCCGCTCCCTGCGCCGCGACCCCAGCCCGCACTGCGGGCGCGCTCCAGCCAAGCTCCACCGCTCCAGCCAGCGTCAGCCAACCTGCCAGCAGCAACCTCAAGAGCTTCTTGACTGGAAAACACCGGGTTTGACCCGATCGCAATGTGCCCTCACTGCTCCCCGTCTCTCCGAGGAATCCTGCAAGATACACTATGCGCGTTCCACATAACAGAAAAACTGTCGTTGTTAAGGTTTGCCGAACACGAATCGTTACGGACGTTTAAAGCACTTGGAATGAAAGGGGAGAGCCCGCAAACTCAGGGCTTTGCCTGGCGAACTCAGGGTTGGTGGATATTCAGAACAACGAACTCTGCCGTCGATTCGGCGTGATCCCAAAATGATCGTACGCCAGCTGCGTCGCCACCCGCCCCCGCGGAGTCCGGTTCAAGAATCCAATCTGCATCAGGAACGGCTCATAAATCTCTTCAATCGCGTCCGGCTCTTCGGCCAGCACCGCCGCCAGGGTATTCACGCCCACGGGCCCTCCCTGGTATTTTTCGATAATCGTCAGCAGCAGCCGCCGGTCTACTTCGTCGAACCCGTATTTATCCACTTCCAGCATCTGCAGCGCCGCCTGCGCCGTGGGCAAATCGATTTTGCCCGCCCCGCGCACCTGCGCAAAGTCGCGCACCCGCCGCAGTAACCGGTTCGCAATTCGCGGCGTCCCCCGCGACCGGCTCGCAATCTCGATCGCCCCCGCCCCGTCGACTTCCACCCCCAGAATCTCCGCCGACCGTTCCACAATCACGCGCAAATCTTCCGGACTATAAAACTCCAGCCGCAGCACAATCCCAAACCGCGACCGCAGCGGCGCCGAAATCAATCCCGCCCGCGTAGTCGCGCCGATAAACGTAAACGGCCTCACTTCCAGCGTGTGCGTGCGCGCCGCCGGCCCCTGCCCAATAATAATATCCAGCTTGTAATCTTCCAGCGCCGAATACAGCAGCTCTTCCAGCACCGGCTGCAGCCGGTGAATCTCATCAATAAACAACACTTGCTTATCCTGCATGTTGGTGATGATCGCCGTCAGGTCGCCCTTGATCTGCAACAACGGCGCAGCCGTCGGCTGGAAGTGCACTCCCAGCTCGTTAGCGATAATGTTCGCCAGCGTAGTCTTGCCCAGCCCCGGAGGCCCATACAGCAGCACATGATCCATGGCCTCGCCGCGCGACCTCGCCGCCTCGATCGCTACCGCCAGGTTTTCTTTGACCTTGGCCTGCCCGATAAACTCGCCCAGCCGCTGCGGCCGCAGCTTCAGCTCAAACGAAGAATCGTCCTCCACCGGCGCCGCCGACACCAGCCGGTCGGGACCGTAATTCAGGTTGGGATTGTTTCTAGCAGTAGCCACTCGCCGGATGTTACCACGAACCATTTATACGAACCATGTGGGGAACAGCTGCCTCGGCCGTCCAGCCAGGATGCTCGTGTGGGGACGGCGCCTTCGCCCGTCCAGCGAGCGAAGCGAGCCAAGGCAAAGGAGCAGCAGAACCCGAGGGCGAAGCCGATCGTCCGAAGCCCGACCGCAAGAAATGCCTTAAATCTACTTCTCCCTCACCAACACTCCACTCTCGAAGAAGAACCTCTTCTCCGTGCCTCCCGGCAGCGTAACAATCGCTTCCACGATTTCGTTTTTCTTGCCAAACAGGTAGTCGTAGCGGTAGACCTCGCCATCCCCCAGCCTCTGCATCGAAACCCTGCTTCGGTCTGAATACCAATTTCTCAGAAGCTCTTTCCCATTCCCGTCCTTAATACCGGTCATAAGATACGGGTCATATCCGGCGGCATTGAGCAGAATCTGGTACTCAAACTCATAAAGTATGTGCACACCGTCGGATACCGTCTTCAGGTGTCCGAACGAGTACGAGTACTTCCGAATTTGTCCCGCGCCGTCGTCCGCTTCGATGATTCGATCCAGGTCGTCGTACTTGAACGTAATCGTGTGACCGGACGGCGAAATGAGCTGTTGCAAATTACGGGCCCCATCTCGAATCAACTGAATGCGGTGGCCTTCCCCATCCCGAATTTCAACCGGTGCTCCCTGCGCACACCTCTTCGCATGGTACGAATCCGGAAATACAACCTGCCGCTGGTCGCGAAGAGTCAGCGTCCAGCCATTTCCGTTCCAGGCGACCTGCGCACCGTAAAACTCCGACGCGGTGCTCTCGTGGCGGAAAACTGCATCCGCAAACCCCGTCCCCTTGGAGATCCGCCTCAAGTACACTTGCCGGCCATCCTCCAGGTTCAGGTTCATGTAGGTGTAGGGAAACTGGTCCCCGGTCGGGCAAATGTCGTACGGATGGTTCGTGCCCGCGCCGAATGCCTTGCTGTTAGGATCCCAAACCCGATAGGTCCGCGTCAGTGACAAAGGCATGACATCGGGAACAAAGATATCCGTCTGGCGTAACAGGAACGCTCCGGTGTGCAGATCCACCGCGAACTCGTTCACCGGGGAGTCATGCCGTACGGTCGGCTTGACCAGCGAAACAGAGCTCTTCAACTTGACGTGAGAAGACCCATCACCGATCGGGATCGCGAGGTAAGGCTGGGCCCCGTCCCACGCCGGCGGAGAATCTGTGAACGGCAGCAACTCCACTCTTACAGGACGCGGCGCCGGCTTTAGCAAAAGCACCACGGCAGAACATCCGACCAGCGCCAGAAACACAACCCACTTCCATAGCGGTGGACGCCAGAACTTCCCGTTGCCGCCGCCATCCGTTGTCATTACAGGACTGAATCCTCGCTGTCAGCGTCTTCTTACTTCGAATACCACTCAAGCACCCACACCTCAGCACCCGCACCTCGATCCCGGTCCCTTCCAACCACAAACCATGTGGGGACAGCCGCCTCGAGAGCCTGCCCCGAGCAAAGCCGAGGGGTCCGGCCAAGCGCAGCGAGGCCTGCTTCTAGCTTTGCTTACTTCGGATACCAGTCAAGCACCCGCACCTCAATCCCGGTCCCTTCCAATCCCTTCTGAAACACCGCCAGATCAGATCCGTGATAGTGGTACGGAATAACGATCTTAGGATGAAAAGCCTTTACCGCCTCAGCAGCCTCTTCCGGCGGCATGGTGTAAGGCAGATTCATGCACACGAACGCCACATCGATGTTCTTAAGCGCCCGCATCTCGGGCACGCCTTCGGTGTCGCCGGAAAAGTAGAAACGCTTGCCGCCGTAAGTCAGCACGTAGCCATTGCCGCGTCCCTTGTCGTGAAAAAGCTTCCCCGGAGCCGGCCCGCGCTTCAGGTTGTAAGCCGGAATCGCTTCAATCGTCCATCCCTGCCAGCTCTTCGTTTCGCCATTCGCAATGGGCTTGGCACTGGTCACGGTTGCCACCACGGCCGGCGCCGCCAGAATCTCCGCGTCCGCCTTGCTGACTTCCTTGATCGAGTCCGGGTCCATGTGATCCCCATGAATGTCGGTGATCAGAATCAGGTCCGCCTTCGGAAGCCCCGCCAATTTCGCCGGCTTAGCAGGATCCAGGTAGATGATCTTGCCTCCCGCCTCGATCAAAGTGCTGGCGTGATACAGCGGCGTGATCTTCACCGGTCCAGCAGACGTAGGAAAGCTCTGAGTCTCGGCGCCAAGCGCAAGCGGCACCATAGCAATAAGAGAGGCAAAAACAACAATCAGGATTGCTTTCATTATCAACCTCGTACCGGAAGATTCAAGTTCCCACTGTCATCCTGAGCGAAGCATGAGCGCCTGAAGGGCGGTCGTGCGCAGTCGAAGGATCCCTATAAGCTTAGCTTACCTGGCCGCCCAAGGGCGTTCCCCCGTTAGAACAGCGTTTCGAAGCGCCAATCCTACTTCAGGGACACGCCAAACTCCTATGGATTGCCCAGAAGCAGCCAAGCTCCCACGATTCGGTTCATAGTGCCTCCCTGCGTATTGGACAGAACATCCATTCGAGCGAGAAAGAATGTATTCCTTAGCGACAGCCTTCACTCTTCCTCGTCCTTTTGGACTGGGTTCGACATTGTGACACACCATGTGTCACATTACAGTCTCCCGATCCTTGACATGTGACACATTATGTGTCACATTGTATCCATGCCATCGGTGAACATGCGCCAACTCCGTGATACGAAGAAACTCAAAACTTGGCTGCGGGCAGGAAAGACGGTCGAACTGCGCGAGCGCGACAAACTGATCGCCCGAATTGTTCCCGAGCAGGGGGAAGAAAAGCCGGGTAATTGGCCGGACTTTGACGCCCTGGCCCGGGAGATATTGGGAGACCGCATTCTACCCAATCTCGTCCTGGAGGATCGGGGACGCTATTGAGCGTTTATGTCGATTCCAGCTTTTTAGTCTCTCTGTACGTGACCGATATTCATTCTTCCGAAGCCCGCCGCCGGGTGCAAGGTGCGCCTTCATTAGCACTCACTTCCCTGCATCGCGCCGAGTGGGTCCACGCCCTCGGGCAACATCAATTTCGTGGAAACATGACCTCAGAAGAGGCCCAACGGGCTCACGATCGATTCTTCTCGGATGAGGCCGCTCGTCTATGGCGAGCGGTCCCGCTGCCCGAGAATGCGTTCGAGCTGTGCGCTGATCTGGCCCGCCGCTACGGATCGAAATTTGGTATGCGAACGCTGGACACCCTGCACGTTGCCTGCGCGCTGGAACTCAAGGCCGAACGCTTCTGGACGTTCGATGACCGGCAGGCAAAGCTGGCAAAGGCGCAGGGGATGAAGACTACATGAACAGCCTACTCTTCCTCTTCCTTCACCTCACCCCGCGCCGCCTTAGCCTTCTCAATGATCTTTTCCTGCAGCGCCCCCGGCACCGTGTCGTAGTGGTGCATTTCCATGTTGAAGCTGCCGCGGCCCTGTGTCATCGACGTCAGGTCCACGCCGTAAGTCAGCATCTCCGCCATCGGCACTTCCGCTTTCACCACCGTGTTGCCGCCCTTGTTGTCCATACCTTGGATGCGTCCCCGCCGGCTGTTCAAATCGCCCATGATCGACCCGGCAAAGTCATCCGGGATCGTGATCTCGACATGCATTACCGGCTCCAGGATTGTTGGTTTGGCCTGTTCCATCGCTTTTCTAAATGCGATCCGTCCCGCCATCTGAAACGACATGTCGTTTGAATCCACATCGTGATACGAACCGTCATACAGAATCACCCGGAAGTCCACCACCGGAAATCCCGCCAGATATCCCCGCGCGGCCGCATCCTTGATTCCTTTTTCGATGGCGGGAATATAGTTCTTCGGAATCGCGCCCCCAAAAATGTCGTTCACAAACTCAAACTGCCCGCCCCGTGGCATCGGCTCCATCTTGATCTTGCAATCGCCGTATTGCCCGTGTCCGCCCGTCTGCTTCTTGTGCCGACCCTGCACATCCGCTTTGCCGCGAATCGTTTCCCGGTAAGGTACCTTGGGCGCTTTCAAAACCACTTCGGTGTGATACCGCTTCTTCAGCTTCGCCACCACCACTTCAATGTGCTGCTGTCCCGTGCCCGCAATCAGGAACTCCTGCGTCTGCGCATCGCGGAAGAATCGCAGCATCGCATCTTCTTCCATCAGCTTGTGGATCCCCGGCCCCAGCTTGTCTTCATCCGCGCGGCTCTTCGGCTCAATCGCAAACGTAATCGCCGGCTCCGGCAGCTTCACTCGCGGATACTGAATCGGCGCAGCCTTCTCTCCCAGCGTGTCGCCGGTCAGCGTCTCCTTCAACTTCGCCACCGCGCCAATGTCTCCCGCATGCAGCTCCGTCACCGGCACCGCCGTCTTCCCCTGCATGATGGAAATATGCGACAGCTTCTCCTGCCCGCTGCGGCTGAAGTTCTGCATCGTGGATTCGTTCTTCAGCACCCCGGAAAAAACCTTGAAATACGAAATCCTCCCCGCAAACGCGTCCGAAACCGTCTTGAACACATACAGCGAAACCGGCTCGGCGTCTGTCTCATGCCGCTTCGGCGCATCGCCGTTTCCCGATGCCGCCGGTTCGCCCTGCACCCACTCATGCTCCGAAGGTGCCGGGGTGTAGTCCACAATAAAATCCATCACCCGGTCTGCGCCCACGTTCCCCAGCCCCGAACTGAAGATGACAGGAAACAGTTTGTCCTCTCGAATCGCATTGTGCAGCGCCGGAATCAAGTCTTCTTCCGGAATCGTTCCCTTGTCGAAAAACTCCTCCATCAGCTTGTCATCGCCCTCGGCCACCAGCTCCACCAGTTGCTCGTGCGCCTCCTGCACCTGCGCTCTCATATTCGCCGGAATCTCCGTTTCCTTGCCTTTTCCATTCCCTCCCAGCTCATACGTGTAAGCCTTCATCCGCACCAGGTCGACCACGCCACTCAAATTCTTCTCGCTGCCAATCGGCAGCTCAATCGGAATCACATTCCGCCCAAACGCATTGATCAGCGATTCCAGCACCCGCTCCGCATTCGCCCGGTCCCGGTCCATGCGGTTCACCACAATCAGCCGCGGCGTCTTGTACTCCTCGCAATCGTTCCACACCCGCTGCGTCACCACTTCCACACCGGCTACGCCGTCCACCACCACAATCGCCGCATCCACCACCGGCAGCACCATCCGCGCCTCGTGGACAAACATGTTGAACCCCGGCGTATCGATGACATTGATCTTCGTCTTGCCCCACTCCACGTAAGCCGCGGACGCCGCAATCGACATCTTGCGCGCGATCTCTTCCTCGTCATGATCGGTGGTTGCCGACCCGTCGTCCACCCGCCCCAGCCGCGGCGTGGCTCCCGCCGTGTACAGCATGGCCGAGAGCAGCGTAGTCTTCCCCGCATGCCCATGCCCCACCATCGCTACATTACGAATGTTTTCTCCCGAATAAGCTTTCACGAGTAGGCTCCTTCGCAGGCGTGGAAACAGAGAAGGCCCAGTAGAGGATAAGTGCAGTAGACAGGCCAGCCCAACATCACCCGCCAAAACCTAGGATGCTACCACGCCGGAAGCGAACCCCTCAACCCGCAAAGATTCAAGGTAGCGTCCTAATTGGGACACTACCGGATTCAAGATTGAATGTGGGGACAGCCGCCCTCGCCTGCCCTGAGCGGAGCCGAAGGGGCTGTCCGGTCGAGCGCAGCTCGCCATGCAACCTCCTCTGGTCCAAGCCTGCAGGAGTCGCGCCAAAGATTAAAGGTAAAGACCAGGCCGCCACGACTTTAGTGAATTGTGAGAACTGATTCCTGGGCGGAGATGTGGAACAGAATCAGCGCTCTCTACCCCCGGCGCGGCGGCATGGGAAAGCCCGGTACGACAGTGCCGGGTAGTATTGGGAGGATGGAACAAGTCCCGAAGGAGCGGCACGAATTCTCAGTACACTCTTTAGCCCTGAGGGTGCAACAAAGACGGTGAATAAGATTCGAAATAAAAGATCGGAGATAATAAGCAAGACCGAATATGCCCCGCAAATTCAACCGATCGTCGCCATGCCTTCTTTGCCTGTGCGCCGTGCTTGCTTCCTCCGCCGCCTGCAGCCACCCGCCATCTCAGCCTGCGGCAGTAACCGCTTCAACCGCAACCAGGCGCTATCCCTTCAAGGGTAAAGTAATCTCCGTCGACAAGCAGGCCGGCACGGCCAACATCAACAACGAACCCATCCCTCGCTTTATGGATTCGATGGTCATGCCCTACTCCATCAAGCCCGCTTCCACCCTCGATCAACTCCAGCCCGGCGACTCTATCACCGCCGATGTCATAGTTGAGCCAAACAAGTACTGGCTGGAGAACGTCAAGGTCACTGGACATTCCAAACCGCCTGAGAGCAAAACCACCCCGTCGGTTGATCACGTAAGAAAGACTAAAGAAAGAGATTGCTGATGATTGATTGAAAACCGCTGCAGCCCTTCAATGAACCATCACAAGCATCAATCTTAAAAAAGAGGAGAAGCAAATGAGGCTCGTTCTGGTCCTACTCACCGCTCTGGGGATCGTCGTTTCCGCTCTCGCCCTGCGCGAGCATTACCGCACTGAAGGCGATTCGCCCTGCAGCATCAACGAACGCTGGGATTGCGGCATCGTCAATCACAGCCCCTACGCCATGCTGGCCGGGATTCCCGTTGCCGTCCTCGGCATCGCCGGCTATCTCCTCATGGGCGCGCTGGCCTGGCGTCGCGCCTATCCCGCCCTGCTCGCCGCAGCCCTCGTCGGATTAGCCTTCTCGCTCTACCTCGCCCGCATCGAAGCCCACGTTCTAGGAGTATGGTGCATCTACTGCGTAATCTCCCTAACAGATATCTCGCTAATCACCGTGCTAGCACTAGGATCCTCGCTATTCCCCAGATCTAACCCACCCTCATAGCCATTCGCAGGGAAAAAGTACCCATGTGGAGACAACCCCAGCCCATGTGCGGACGGCCGCCTCGGGAGCCTGCCCCGAGCAAAGCCGAGGGGTCCAGCGAGCGAAGCGAGCGCCGAAGCGCCACAGACGACTCGCCCACCAGCCACCCGACTCATTCAGAGGTCGCTCTGTATAGAACGCTAGCATGGGCTCCAATCCGCACACGGACCCCTCCCACCGCACCCAGAGACTTGTGCAACCACAAATCCCGCAACTCCGCCGTCTGCCAAGGAATTCCGACCGCGCTCCACGGCAACTCAACATCTTCCGCCGCGTCCCCCAGGTTGAACACCGCCACAAATTTCTCTCCGGACTTAGCACCCTCCGCCATCCAGGCTCGCAAGTTGCCTAGCTCCAGCACCTCGTGCCCGCCGCTGCTGTGCTGGTTCACTTCAAGAACTTCTTCATTCGTGATGAGCGCAGTCGTGGCCACATCGTTACTCGGCAGATCGCCGCCAAAGATCAGCGGCGAACGAAAGATGCACCACAACGTCATCATCGTCTGCTGCTCCTCCGGTGTGAACTTCGTCACGCTTCCGCCGCCCTCCCTATCCGTCACTCGCAGCTTGCCCAGCGGAAGCATGTCCGCATCCGGCCACGTCCCATTCTTCCCCGCATACCCAGCCCAATCGCGCGTGAAATCGAACTGTCGACGCAGCAGCTTCCAGTCGTCCCAGAAGTCGTCCGAGATACGCCACATCTGCGCATACTTCTCGAAGAACTCCACTTCCGAAATCGGCGCCGGACCCGGCGAGATGCTCAACACCATCGCCCGCCCTGTTTTCCGGATCGCCAGGCTCAGCGCCTCGATCTCAGCCGGCTGATACAAATGGCTGCCCATGTCATCCGCTTTGATGAAGTCAACCCCCCACCCCGCATACAGCGCGGCGATCGAGTCGTAATAAGCCTGCGCCCCCGCCTTCGTCGTATCCACTCCCCACATGTCCGGATTCCATCGGCACCCATTCCCCTTGTCAGCCACATCGACGGCGTGATACCCAGTCCCTTTGATCGGAAGATTCTTCTCCACCGCCTGCCGCGGAATCCCCCCGCATGATATGAATCCCAAACTTCAGCCCCTTGCCGTGTATGTAATCCGCCAGCGGCTTGAACCCCGCCCCATTCGCCGCCGAAGGAAATCGATTGACCGCCGGCAGCAACCGTCCATACTCATCCATCGTTAACGCAGCCCCGGCCTTGTAATCGTGTCCCTGCGCATTCGGCTCGTACCACTGAATATCCACCACAATATATTTCCATCCATACTTCGCCAGATGCTGCGCCATCCAATCCGCATTCGCCTTAACCTGCTCCTCCCGCACCGTCGTTCCATAAGAATCCCAACTGTTCCACCCCATCGGCGGAGCAGGATCGGAGGCAGCATCGGAAAACGCATCGCCGCCCAGCGCCGCGCCGCAGAAAATCACAGCCACTATCCCAACCAGCACTGCACGCGCCAGAGATCGCGGTCGAAACATAATCCGCACATTGTAGCCGCACCCTCAAGCAGAGCGTGGAGCAGGCCTTCAGGAGGGTGGAGCAGGCCTTCAGGCCTGCGTCCAATCACACACCACAAAACAACCGGGCTTCAGCCCTACGGCTCACACCTTATTGTCATTCCGACCGCACCCGGAGCGAACACAACGGCTCACACCTCTTGTCATTCCGACCGCACCCGGAGCGAACACAACGGCTCACACCTTTTGTCATTCCGACCGCACCCGGAGCGACAGCGACGGCGTACACCTCTTTTGTCATTCCGACCGGAGCCGGAGCGACAGCGACGGCGTAGCGGAGGAACCTGCTTTTTGTGATCCGCGATCTGGATCTCGGGTGGCGCAGCCCTTCCAGCGCCGCCATTGACGAGGGTGGAGCAGGCCTTCAGGCCTGCGCCAAACACACACCACAAATAACCGGGCTTCAGCCCCTACGGCTTACACCTTTTGTCATTCCGACCGCACCCAGAGCGAACTCAACGGCTCACACCTCTTGTCATTCCGACCGGAGCCGGAGCGACAGCGACGGCGTAGCGGAGGAACCTGCTTTTTTGTGATCCGCGATCTGTATCTCGGGTGGCGCAGCCCTTCCAGCGCCGCCATTGAGGGTGGAGCAGGCCTTCAGGCCTGCGTCCAATACACACCACAAATAACCGGGCTTCAGCCTCTGAGGTGACTTAAGCCAACTCCCCAAATATCCAGACTCTTCACATCCAGCGCACTCGCTTCAATAAATTTCCGCCGCGCGAGAGCTAAACCCGGCCTTCAGCGGCGATGTCTGCAACGCTTGCGAATCTGCGAACTGCTGGCTGCTTGGCCTTCCGCGCCCTCCACAAGTCGTACTGCGTTTGCATGTTCATCCACAATTCCGGGGTAGTGCCTAAAGCGGCGGCAAGACGTATCGCCATGGATGCCGAAATCCCGGCCTTGCCGTTTAGCACTCGCGAGAGAGTAACGCGCGTGATCCGCAAGTGCGCTGCTGCCTTGGTCACCGGAACATCGCCAAGGTATTCGCGGAGAACCAGACCTGGATGCGGCGGATTATGCATTGCCTTCGCCCCCTGCTTCGGCCGTGAGACCATCATCCAAAATGACGATCCATGGCTAGTGATAGTCCTGATAGTCCACGAGGATTGCGTCCTCAGCTTCAAACTTGAACGTCACACGCCAGTTCCCGCTGACGTTGATTGCCCAGTGATCTTTGAGATGGCCGGCGAGGCGATGAAGCCTCCATCCCGGCGCATTCATATCTTCCGGCCGCTTGGCACTATCCAGCGCGAACAGTTGCAAACGAAGCTTGTCGGCATGCTTGGGTTGAATGTCGGCTTTCGATCCCACTTCAAAGAACTTTTCCAAGCCACGGTGGCGGAAGCTCTTGATCACCCCGTATAGTGTAAAGGTACGCGATACGGGAGTCAACAACAAACACGACGGCTCACACCTCTTGTCATTCCGACCGGAGCCGGAGCGATCGCGACGGCGTAGCGGAGGAACCTGCTTTTTGTGCCGCGATCTGGATCTTGGGCAGAGCAGCCCTATCAGCGCCGCCATTGACAAGGGTGGAGCAGGCCTTCAGGCCTGCGCCAAATACACACCACAAACAACCGGGCCTCACCCCCTGCGGCTCACACCTTTTGTCATCCCGACCGCACCCAGAGCGAACTCAACGGCTCACGCCTTTTGTCATTCCGACCGGAGCCGGAGCGACAGCGACGGCGTAGCGGAGGAACCTGCTTTTTGTGATCCACGATTTTGATCTTGGGTGGCGCAGCCCTTCCAGCGCCGCCATTGAGGGTGGAGCAGGCCTTCAGGCCTGCGTCCAATACACACCACAAATAACCGGGCTTCAGCCCCTGAGGTACTTAAGCCAACTCCCTAAATATCCAGGTTCTTCACATCCAGCGCATTCTCTTCAATAAACTTCCGCCGCGCTTCCACATCCTCGCCCATCAGCGTAGAGAAGATCGTCTCGCACTCGGCAATGTCTTCCAGCTTCACCGAAAGCAAAGTCCGCCGCTCCGGATCCATGGTCGTCTCCCACAACTGCGGAGCCGTCATCTCACCCAAACCTTTATAGCGCTTGATCTCATAGCCTTTGCTGCCTTGTTCTTCCACATAGGCAAACAGATCGCGCGCGCTGGTCTTTTCCACTACTTCTATCTCGGCTTTGCGCTTCGGGGCCGCCTTCGCCGCCTTTTTCCCGCCGCTCTCCGTCTCTTCGGAATCGGCGCTCTCCTCATTCTCCTCGGCGCCCGCAGCCTTGGCCACGCTCTCCACCACAAACGGAGGCTGCATGTACGGTTCGATCTGCTTGAATTTCGAGATCATCTGCCGGCATTCCGCGCTCGACGCCAGTTCCCAGTTGATGACATGCTCCGCGCCCTGTGAGCTGACGTACCGCACTTCCCACAAATTGTGCTCTTCATCGAAGCGGCTCTCCACTTCCTTGAAGGTGCGCCGCAAACTATGCTCCCCGTCCAGGCGCACTTCATTCACCTTGCGGTCTTTCTGCAATCTCTTCAGTTCTTTCTCCAGCTTCTCGATCTTCTTCGGCGGAGACTTCTTGTCCCCTTCAAAATCCGCATGCTTTGAGAAATCCAGTCTCGGCAGCAGTTCAGTGACGTCCTCGTCGCGCAATCGCTTGTTCACCTTGTCGAAGAGATCCAGATATTCTTTCAACACCGTCACAAACCGCGCCAGGTCTTTGCCTTCCACCTTGGCCGCGCCCTCGCCATAGCGGACCACCAATCCTTCGGCGGCGCGCTTCACCATCACTTTCACTTTCTCCGCGTCGTCCTTAATGTATTGCATTGACTTGCCTTTTTTGATTGAATACAGCGGCGGCTGCGCGATAAATACATTCCCGCGCTTGATCAGCTCCTGCATGTGCCGGAAGAAAAACGTCAGCAGCAGCGTGCGGATGTGCGACCCGTCCACATCAGCGTCCGTCATCAGAATAATTTTCCCGTACCGCACCTTCGTAGGATCGAAGTCATCCTTGGCAATGCCCGTGCCCAGCGCCGTAATCATGGCGCGAATTTCTTCATGGGCCAGCATCTTGTCGTAACGAGCTTTCTCAACGTTGAGAATCTTGCCCTTTAACGGCAGAATCGCCTGGAATCGCCGGTCGCGTCCTTGCTTCGCCGTCCCGCCGGCCGATTCTCCCTCCACCAAAAACAATTCGCACCGGTTCGGGTCGCGCTCCGAGCAATCCGCCAGTTTCCCCGGCAGTCCGCCCGAATCCAGCGCACCTTTGCGCCGTGTCAAATCCCGCGCCTTCCGCGCCGCCTCGCGCGCCCGCGCCGCGTCGACCGCCTTGTTGATAATCTTCCGCGCCACCGGAGCATTCTGCTCGAAGAACGCTCCCAACCGCTCATTGATGAACGCCTGCACGATCCCGCCAATATCGGAGTTCAGCTTGCCCTTGGTCTGCCCTTCAAACTGCGGCTGCGACAGCTTCACGCTGATTACCGCCACCAGCCCTTCGCGCACGTCGTCGCCCGTCAGGTTTTCTTTCACGTCCTTGAACAGGCCCATCTGCTGCCCGGCATAATTAATCGTCCGCGTCAGCGCCATGCGGAAGCCCGAGAGATGTGTGCCCCCATCGACGGTATTGATGTTGTTGGCGAAGCTGAACACCGACTCCGAATACCCGTCGTTGTACTGCAGCCCAATCTCCATGGCCACACCGCTGCGCTCCGCTTCCATGTAGATCGGTTTTTCGTGCAGCAATTGCTTGCCGCGGTTCAAGTGCTTGATGAACTCCGCGATGCCGCCGTTGTACTTGAACTCGGTATGCTTGGCCTCGCCGCTCTTAGCATCCGTCGAACGCTCATCGGTAAGCGTAATGAGCAGTCCCTTGTTCAGGAACGCTAGCTCGCGCAGCCGCTGCGCCAGCGTGTCGTAGTTGTATTCCACCGTCCCGGTAAAAATACTTCGGTCGGGCAGGAAGTGAACCTTCGTCCCACGCTTCTTAGTGGCGCCCGTCTTCTTCATCGTGCTGGTCGGTTCGCCCTTGGAATAAGTCTGCTGCCAGGTCGCGCCGTCCCGCCAGATCTCCAGGTCGAGTTCCTCGCTCAGCGCGTTCACGCAAGAAACGCCCACCCCGTGCAGTCCGCCCGAAACTTTGTAAGTGGACGAATCAAACTTCCCTCCGGCATGCAGCGTAGTCATCACCACCTGCGCCGCCGAAACTTTTTCGCCGTCGATCACCATGTCATCCACGGGAATCCCGCGCCCATCGTCTACAACGGTGATGCTGTTGTCGATGTGAATCGTCGCTTCAATCTTTGTGGCGAAGCCGGCTAGCGCTTCGTCTACGGAATTGTCGACAACTTCATACACCAGATGGTGCAGCCCCAGGTCGCCGGTCGAGCCGATGTACATCGCTGGACGTTTGCGCACCGCTTCCATCCCGCCGAGCACTTTGATCGAGTCGGCGGTGTAGTCGCTGTTCCCTCCGCCATTTCCAGCGGTGATCGGCGTTACAACTCCGTTTTTTGTTTTGGTTTCGACGATGGGAGTATTGATCTCTTTGGTGGCCATTCCGCTCCGCGGGAGAATGCCCCGACTTTCTTTCAGAACCGGCCCCGGTCAGGCCTGAAAACCGACCTTGAAAACCCGCCCCAACCCAGCTCCGGACAATGACTGCGAATTGACTTCAAGTGATTGAAATGTCTTATACTTAGGTTCGTTTGGCGACTGTCAAAATTATACCATGGAAACCCCGCGTTTTCGACCCTCCGCAAGCCCCGAATCGGCCCAGTAAACCGTCTGTTTTGAGCGCGTCTGACACCCAGCAGGGGCCTTTCCAATGATCTCCACAGCGCCCGAAAAACTCACCGCGCTAAGGTTTTATTTTCCGGCACCTCGAATCGGTTCGCCGCCATCTAAACAACTCGACCCTGATAAGATAGCTGCACAGGAGTCCTCAACCCAGAATGCCAGTTCCCGTATCACAGATGTGGACGGTCACCTCCTACGTCCTGCGCCAGAAATTGGCCGGCCGCAAACAGTATCCGCTCGTGCTCATGCTCGAGCCCCTGTTCCGCTGCAACTTGGCCTGCGCCGGATGCGGCAAAATCCAGTACCCCGCCCATATCCTCAAGACAGATCTCACTCCCGAAGAATGTTTCCGTGCCGTCGACGAATGCGGAGCCCCCATGGTCTCCATCCCCGGCGGCGAGCCGCTCATGCACGAACAGATCGCCGAGATTGTCGAGGGCCTGGTCGCACGCAAGAAATATATCTACCTCTGCACTAACGCCCTGCTGCTGAAAGAGAAGCTGCATCTGTTCAAGCCCAGCAAGTATCTGACCTTCAGCGTCCATCTGGATGGCCAGCGCGAGGAACACGACCTGGCCGTCTGCCGCGAAGGCGGATACGACATTGCGGTAGATGCGATCAAGGAAGCCTTGAGCCGCGGCTTCCGCGTCACCACCAACACTACGCTGTTCGACGGCGCCGATCCAAAATCCGTCCGCGCCTTCTTCGACGACATGATGGAGCTTGGCCTCGAAGGCATGATGCTCTCGCCTGGCTACTCCTACGACAAGGCCCCTGACCAAAAACATTTTCTCGGCCGCGCCCGCACCCGCCGTATGTTCCGCGCCATCCTGTCGAACCGCAAGAAGAGCTGGCGCTTCAATCTCTCGCCGCTCTTTTTAGAGTTTCTGATGGGCAAGCGCACCTATCCCTGCACCCCGTGGGGCATGCCGACATACAACATTTTCGGATGGCAGAAGCCCTGCTACCTGCTTCAGGATGGCTACGCCGAAACCTTCGCGGAGCTCCTCGCAACAACGAACTGGAGCAACTACGGGACGGAATCCGGCAACCCGGCCTGCGCCAATTGCATGGTCCACAGCGGCTACGAAGCCTCCGCGGTAAACGCTACGTTCAGTTCGTTAGGCGGATTCCTGGCCACGGTGAAAGCCACGCTGTTCACCGGCTATCGCGATGAAGAAGCGCTGCGCTTGCTGGACGAGCCGCAAGCCCCGGTGCACCCGCTGGTGCAGATCGCTCCTAGCCAGATCGCCGCGGGCAATGACTCTCTGCAGGGAACCCGCGCGTAATCATGACAGGCAAAGAATCCGGCCACGTCGATCACGAAGCCGCGCAAGCTGTGCCCCACGCCAATCCTGACGCCCTCGAAGTCGCCCCGGGCACGATCCACGAGAAACTCGAGGGCTGGATCCCGCAGCTAGCCACCGAAGAAGAAATCCGCACGGCTCTAGAAAAAGCCTTTGACTATCGCGGCGACGTAACCATCACCCGCAAAGACGGCTCGAAGATTGAAGGCTATCTATTCGACCGCCGCACCGCCGCCAAGCTGAAAGATTCCGTGGTTCGCGTCTTCCCCAAGAACGCAAACGAAAAGGTCTCCATCTCCTACGCCGACATTGCCGCGCTGGCCTTCACCGGACGCGACACCGCCGCCGGCAAAAGCTGGGAAGCCTGGATGAAAAAGTACGCCCAAAAAAAGGCCGCTGGCGAAACCAACATAGCCCTCGAACCCGAACCCCTGGACTGACTGCCAGCGACAATCGCAATAAACTTTGTCATTCCGACCAGAGCCGGCCCCAACGCGACGGCGCACACTTTGTCATTCCGACCGGAGCCGGCCCCAACGCGACAGCGCACACTTTGTCATTCCGGCCAGAGCCGGCCCCAACGCGACAGCGCACACTTTGTCATTCCGACCAGAGCCGGCCCCAACGCGACGGCGCACACTTTGTCATTCCGACCAGAGCCGGCCCCAACGCGACGGCGCACACTTTGTCATTCCGACCGGAGCCGGAGCGAACGCGACGGCGCAGTGGAGGAACCTGCTGTCGCGTCGGCCATCACTACTGCCCAGGCTCCCTATCACTTTGCGGCCTTCCCCGCCCCAAAGCTCAACCCTTGCACCAACTCCTCCACCTCATCCTCCGTCCCTCCAATAAACGTGAACGAAACCGCATACCCCCGCGCCAGCATCACCAGCGTCGACTGCCGCATGACCCGCGTCCCCACATCCTTCTCAAAATCCGCGCGCACCATTGTCTTTGCTCCAACCGCAAACTCATAAGGCTCGTTATCGGCCTCAAAGCCCTGCGCCTTGGCCACTTCGCCTACCGGCCCAAAATACTGCGCCGCCGCCTTCAGCCCCGGATACGCCGCCGCACTCTCCGCCGCAATCAGAATCGAAGCGTTCACATCCTCCGCCCGAGCCTCCGGAGGCCGCGAAAAAGCGGCCAGCAAAACACGCCCAGCTTTGCCATCCGCTATCGGCTTAGATCCGCCTGACTCCTCGCCCTCACTCTCCCGCGTATTCATTTCCTCAGTCCGTAAAACCCACCCCGGCGGAATCTTGCATGTGAACGCAAATCCCGAGTTGCGGTACACGCCATTGCTCACCGCTCCGGAATCCAGAGGAGAATGAGTGGCGGTCGCAGCCTTACTACCCTGCTTCGACGAAGAAGATGAGGAGGTCTGCTGCCCAGCCTGTGCTCGAACACAAACCGTGGCACAAGTGACCATCCCCACGGCAAGCATCAACGCCGCCATTCGATCTCTGATTCCGCTACGCGCAATCCCAGCCATGCACTTCATCTTACAAGGACACTTCATAGACTGCTGCCTCTCAGGTATCCACCCATCCTCTGTAGTGTAAAAAAGAAAGGGCGGCTGCGAGGCCGCCCCAAAGAAACTGTTCACTGACCACTGGCTACTGCTTCTACGCCGCCCGCCCCATCACCGGCTGCGTGCAGTGCGAACACCGCCGCGCCTCAATCGGAATCTCGCTCAAGCACTCCGGACACTTCTTGGTCGTCGGATCAGGCGGCTTCTCGCCTCGATTCATCCGTGCCACCAGCGCGTTCACCGGCGTCACCACAAAAAAGTAAATGGCCGCTGCTACCAGCAGAAACGACACCCCAGAGTTGATAAAATCGCCCACCGGAAACGGTGTACCCCGAATCGAAAATCCGATATAAGAAAAATCCGGCTTGCCCACTACCGCCGCGATCAGTGGCGTGAGCAGATCCTTGGTCAGCGCAGTAACCACGCCGCCAAACGCCGCGCCAATCACCACGCCCACCGCCATATCCACCACATTGCCCCGCAGGATGAACTTCTTGAATCCGTCCAGCATAGACACCTCCAAAGACTATTGGCCGCCAATGTATGACAGGAAGACCCGCAGGTCAAGGCCCAACAGGCCAGTTTCGCTCAGCAACCGCAATTGTACGAAGTGGAAACGAAAAGGCGGGAGCACCACAAGACTAAACGAATTCCGCGCAAAGAAACCCTCGTCACGAGAGCCTTCAAATGCGCATCGGCATCACAATATACCGGTACTTATAATCGTCACCCTCAGCCGGCCGCAACTGTCCCGCCGATTGCGAATCCTTCAACTCCAGCCGCACCTCGCTCGTGCCGGCAGCTTTCAAAAAGTCCACCAGGTACACAGCATTAAATCCGATGGTGAGCGTCTCGCCATCATAGGCCGCCTCCATCGAATCCTCTGACTCACCCGCTTCCGTCGACGACGCCGAAAGCTTCACTTCGCCCTTTTCCAGCTTCAGTCGCACCGCCCGCGAGCGTTCGTCCGCAAACTGCGCCACCCGCAGGATCGCCGAGTTCAAGTCAGCATTGTTCAACGTGATGCTCTTGCTGTTGTCCTTGGGCAGAACCGCCTCAAAGTTCGGAAACTGTCCCGTAAGCTGCCGCGAGGTCAGCAGCCGCGATCCGATGCGGAAGAATAACGTCGACTCGTCCTTGGCAAACTCAACCGTCTCCGCATCCGTCGAATCCAGCAGCGACTTCAACTCGTCCATGCACTTCTTCGGCACCAAAGTCTTCATCTCACCCGAGACGCCTTCAAACTTTTCTCCGCTGCGCTCGCAATGAGCCAGCCGATGCCCATCCGTCGCCACCATCGTGATCGACTCCGGCTTCAACAACATCAGCGCCCCATTCAGCGTGTAGCGAGACTCTTCACTCGAGATCGCAAATCCGGTTCGAGCAATCAACCCGCGCAGCGCCTGCCCTGGAATCTTTACCACTCCCGCCGTAGGAAACACCGGCAAGCTGGGGAAATTCGATTTCGCCATCCCCACCATCTTCGTATTCGACCGCCCGCAGCGGATGCTGACCCAATGATTTTCCAGCAACTTGATCGTGATATCGGCGTCCGGCAGCAGTTTCACATAGTCATGCAACTTGCGCGCCGGGATCGTACACGACCCTTCCTTCTTCACCTTGGCATTACACGATGTTCGCAGGCTCAGATCCAGGTCTGTCGCAGTCAGTGACAGTTTGCCCTCAGTAGCCTCGAATAGATAATTGGAGAGAATAGGAATGGTAGTCTTGCGCTCGACCACCCCCTGCGTGGCCGTCAACTCCCGCAACAACTCCACCTTGCTGACCGTAATCTCCATCGTGCCCACCGCCGTCCCCACCGCAACAACCGCTTCCACCGGCATATACGCTGTCTCCCCTGCCGCGTGCTACTTTTATTACTTCCCTTATATCAAATATAAAACCTATTAAACCAGCAGTAACAGTAGGCACCGCGCAGAAGTGGAAAACTTTGCCAACCTGCCTGTTACCACCACCTTGACCCCAATCCCCTTATGTGAGAAATCGGTCCCAAACTTTTCGGAGCCCGTGGAAGAAGATTTCCACTTCTGTCATTTCCTCTAACCCTTGCACAGTTTCCACATCTCATTCACAGCTTGAAACAGCGCAAACGCCCTACTCGGTGCAAAACGCCAAATATGATTGATTTATCCGCCCAATTGCTCAGTTAGCTTATTGAGCAGCCTGTTTAAATCTTTGTCGTTCTTGCGAACCTCTTCAATCTTCTCCACCGAGTGCAGCACGGTCGTGTGATGTTTTCCCCCGAACTGCCGTCCAATCTCCGGCAGCGAAGCCTCGGTCATGTGCTTCGCCAGATACATCGCAATCTGTCGCGGATATACGATCGCCCGTGAATTGTCTTTAGCCTTAATCTCCACCAAACGCAGCCCAAATTGTTCCGCCACCATCTTCTGAATCGACTCAATCGTGACCTTCCGCGCCTGCGAGTCGATAAAATTCTTCAGCACCTGCTGCGCGTAAGGCAGCGTGATCTCCGCCCCAATTAGTGACGAATGCGCCACCAGCCGGATCAGCGCTCCTTCCAACTCCCGCACATTTGACCGGATATTCTGCGCCACATACATCGCCACATCACTCGGCAGCGTCACCTTCTCCTGTTCTGCCTTCTTTTGTAAGATTGCAACCTTCGTCTCCAGATCCGGCGGCTGGATATCCGCAATCAGTCCCCACTCAAACCGGCTGCGCAACCGGTCTTCAATCTCCGCCAGTTCTTTTGGAGAACGGTCGCTCGCGATCACGATCTGCTTCATCGTGTCGTGCAGCGCGTTGAACGTATGGAAGAATTCTTCCTGCGTCCGCTCCTTGCCTGCCAGGAACTGGATGTCGTCGATCAGCAGCACGTCCACGCTGCGAAACTTGTCGCGGAACGACGTCATCTTGTCGTAGCGCAGCGAGTTGATCATGTCGTTGGTGAACTTCTCGCTCGATACGTAGCAGATCGAAGCCTGCGGCTGCCGCCGCTTCACCTCATGTCCAATGGCCTGCATCAGGTGCGTCTTGCCCATCCCCACGCCGCCATACAGAAACAGCGGGTTGTAGGCTTTCGACGGACGCTCCGCCACCGCCTGGCACGCCGCATGCGCAAACTGGTTCCCTGAGCCGATCACAAAGGCGTCGAACGTATAGCGCGGATTCAGTTGTGCCGCGCCATCCCAGTCGAACCGCGCCTGCGCCGGACTCGACGCCACCGCTACCGGCCCCGCCGACAGCCCGCCATTGTGCCGCACTGCCGTCGCCGCCGGATCGTCCTCCGGCGTTACGAACTTCACGTCGTTGAACTCCAGCCCCAGGTTGTCGATCGCCTCCTGGATCAGGTCCGCATACTTGTCGCCCGCGTGCCGGAACTCCGCCGTCGGCACGCGCACGAACAGCACCCCGCCGCTCGAGTGGCTGTAGCGCGTCGGTTTCAACCATGTGTCGTAAGAATGCCGGTTGATCTTTTTTTCCAGCGCATCCAGAATGCGCATCCACGGATTAGGGGAAAGTGTTGTGCTCGGAACTGACATAATATGAAATACCCGCCGCGGCGTCCCGGCGGCTGGCTTGAGGGCGCCTGTTTAAGACTGCGTTTACCTGCTCGCTGATGGAACTCTTAGTGTACTGCGGAATGCGCCTCTTGTGTCCTGCGCGGTTGCCATGGTGAATGAGATTTTCAAACCCGACCGAGCGGCATAGTAGCACAAAATTTTTTCGTCGTGCGGAAATCTTCTCACCCAATGTTTTCGCGAACTCGATTCGGAACCCCATCCCGCGCCCCTGTCAAGTGTCAAGGATGTAACTGCAACAAACAAGGTGCAAACCATCCCAGAGAATTTATTTCCCACAACGGAACTAACCCAACTGTGCTTCATCTGCGAATCACAATCTCACGCAAGGAACTGGCGACAAAGAATCAGGAACTGAGAATTCACAACCGAGAACTGACAACTGCCCTTTGCCCTCACCCCACCCCGTCATTTATACTTACCGTTTGCCTTAACACTGTCGACGGAATCAGGAGCAGCTATCTTTCATGCCCAAGCGTACATTCCAACCTAACCGGCGCAAGCGCAGCAAGAAGCATGGTTTTCGCACGCGCATGAAGACCCAGGGCGGCAAAAAGGTGATTTCCCGCCGCCGCGCCAAAGGGCGAAAGCGGGTTTCCGTGAAGCCCGGCTTCCGCGAGTAGCGTTTCTGGTGCCGCTCACTTCCACATTCGCAGCCCTCAGCCCCCTGTCCCAGCACCAGGGCATGATGGCCAATACCACGCTGCGCGCTCTGCCGGATTTCGCCATGCCGCCAAAACCAGCAGCCCGATTCCCCCGCACCGCGCGCCTGTTGCGCCACGCGGATTTCGAGCGTGTCTACAAACAAGGACGCCGCCATTTTTCCGCGTCCCTGACCGTTTTCTACTGGCCGCGCCCCGAACCCGGAACCCCGGCCACTGGCACCGGTCGCCGTTCGGCGCCAACCCCCGGCCTCCGTGTCGGATTCACCGTGAGCCGCGCCTTAGGTGGCGCCGTCCAGCGCAATCGCATGAAACGCCGCTTGCGCGAAGCCGTTCGCATGACCCGCCCGGTCGCCGGAGTTTCCGCCGACGTGGTCATTAATCCGAAGAAGTCGTTGCTGGCCACTGACTTCGCGGCAGTCGTCAACGAAGTCACCCGGGCCTTCGCCGTAATCGAGCAAAAGCTGTCAGGGAATCAGCAGCCGCGAGAGAAATGAATTTCGGGCGAAGAAGAAGCTGGAATCGTCGCATTCAAGCCCCGAAAGGGGCGGCATCTGAAAGCCCGGCGCGGAAGCGCCGGGTAAACATGGAGAGATTGGAACAAGTCCCATAAACGCGGCACCCGGTTTTCGCGCGCTCTGGTACGGGTGCTTTGGATTTTCAAGATGAGCAATTTCGCCAAGTTCGTCGCGCTGCAACTCCTGCGGGCCTACAAGTGGGCCATCTCGCCCCTCTTGCCCCCGGCGTGCCGCTACCTGCCGACCTGCTCTGAATACGCCATGGAAGCCGTCGAGCGCTACGGCGCTCTGCGCGGCGGATGGATGGCCTTCACTCGCATTCTCCGCTGCCATCCCTTCGCCCGCTCCGGCTATGACCCCGTGATCAGGCGGGTGACGGCCGGAACAGATCAATCCCTAATGGATCAATGCGGAATAAGTGAAAACGGTGGAGCAGGCCTTCCAGGCCTGCGTTGAACGCAGGCATTTTGAATTGGGGCTTTAGCCCCCGAGGTACTTAAGGGAAACTTTGACCGACTTTCAAAATCCTCAACAGGAACCCGGCGCCGAGCGCCGCCTCCTACTCGTCTTTCTTCTGACGTTCGTCGTCCTCATTATCTTCCAGCCGCTGCTCAAGAGATTCATGCCGCAGCCGCCCGCTCCCGAGCCCCAAAAGCAACTGGTGCCGGCGCAAACCGCCGCCGCGTTGCCCGTGCCTGTAACCTCCGCTCCAGCCGCACCCGCGCCCGCAACCACAGTCACCAGACAAGCCTCCACCGAAACTGAAACCGTCATCGAGAACGATCTCTACCGCATCACCTTCACCAACCGCGGCGCGCAGGTCAAATCCTGGATCCTCAAAAAGTTCGACAACGACGCTCAGAACGGCCAACTCGATCTAGTCAACCCAGCCGCCACCCAAAAGTACGGCTACCCGCTCTCCCTCTGGACCTACGACGAAGCTCTTCACAACCGTCTGAACTCCGCGCTCTACGTGGCTTCGAACGAAGGCCGTCTCACCGCCCCCGCCCAGGTCACCTTCGAGTACGCCGACCAGGACCTCGTAGTCCGCAAGTCTTTCCGTTTCGACCACACCTACGTCTTGAACGTCGAAACCTCCGTCCTCTACAAAGGCGCGGAAATCTTCGCCCCGCCCGCATGGCCCGCCGGATTCGGCGACCAGATCACTCCCGCTTCCTACGCCGCAGCTCGCATCGACTACCATAACGATGCTTCCACCGAACGCAGCGGCTATATCTTCTTCCCTAACTATGTTTCCCGCCTCCCCGTCAAGGCCATCAGCAGCGGCAACACTCTGAAAGGCCCATTCGAGTGGGCCGGCACCGGCGATCAATACTTCACCGCCATCTTTATCCCCGGCGATCCCACCACCACCGCCATGGTCACCCTGCGTAACTCCATGGAGATTGCGCAGAAGCCCGGCTTCAATCCCGTGGGCTCCAATTCCAAAGATACCGCCAACGTCGAACTCCTGGGCGCAGCCGTCGGCAGCCTTCGCGGCCCAACCACCGAGCGCATGTACGTCGGCCCCAAAGAGATCGCCGTTCTCGATGCCGTCCCCATCCCCACCATCAAGAACGACAACCCCGACCTCCGCGGCATTGTCGACTTCGGCTGGTGGGGCATCATCGCTCGTCCCCTCTTCCTCTGGCTCAAGTGGACCTACAACCACATCGTTCCCAACTGGGGATGGGCCATCGTCGTTCAAACTCTTATCATCACCATCGCCCTGCTCCCGCTGCGTATCACCCAGATGAAGTCGATGCTCAAGATGCAGCGCGTTGCTCCGCAGATCAAGAACATCCAGGAGAAATACAAGAAGTACAGCCTCCGCGATCCCCGCAAGGCCGCCATGAACGAAGAGATCAGCGCGCTCTATAAGAAGGAGGGAGTAAATCCCGCCGGCGGCTGTGTGCCCACGCTGATCCAGTTCCCGTTCCTGATCGCCTACTACCGCATGCTCGGCGTCGCCCTCGACCTCCGCCATGCCCACTGGCTCTGGATCAGCGATCTTTCCGCCCGCGACCCTTATTTCGTGCTGCCCATCTTGATGGTGGTCAGTATGCTCGTCGTGCAGCGCATGACCCCGCAAGCCGGCATGGATCCCGCCCAACAGAAAATGATGACCTGGATGATGCCCCTGATGATGGGCTTCATCTTCTTCAACCTCGCTGCCGGCTTGAATTTGTACTACGCGGAAACTAATTTGATCGGCATGGCCCAGCAGGCCGTAATGAACCGCACCAGGCTGGGCCAGGAAATGCGCGAAATGCTGGCAAAACGCGCCCGAAAGAAAGAGAAGTAAAGCAGCTCTCGGCCTTTCGCTGGCAGCTCTTAGCTTCGATCGCTCCAGAGCCCTGTGGTTGCGATAATATTTGGTTTCAATCTAAGCTTTATGCTGCGAGCCGCTGTTTAGTGATCGCAGGTAGTACAGGCTTCTAAAGGTTTCAAGCTAAAAGCCAAGAGCTAATAGCCAAGAGCTCCCTATGGACAAACTAGCCGCCGCCAACCGAATCAACGAATTCCTCCAATCCGTCGTCACCAACGGCGGACTTCATCTCAAATATCGCATCGTCGTAGATCCCCCGGCGCAAACCGACTGGGAGAAGCCCGAAATCTTCGTCGACTTCTCCGGTCCCGATTCCGCCCTGCTCCTCGATCGCGGCGCCGAACTTCTCCGTGCCCTCGAACTGCTGGCCTTCGAAATCCTGCGCCTGCCTTCCGGCGAACACGAGAAGATTTCCTTCGATTGCAAGAACCAGCGCTCTATCCGTCTCCAGGAACTCCGCATGTCCGCCACCGTCGCAGCCGAAAAAGTTCGCCAGACCGGAACCCCGTTCCATTTCGCTCCCATGTCCTCGCGCGAACGCCGCATCGTCCATCTCGCCCTGCGCGACCAAACCGACCTCCGCACCGAAAGCGACGGCGAAGGCTTCAACCGCTCCGTAGTCCTCTATCCCGCGGACTACAAACTCGCGGCTCCCAAGCCAGCCCGCCGCACCCTCCCCTAGCGCAACCTTATATTGAATATTGATCCTGTCATCCCGACCGGAGTCGAAGGATCCCTACCAAACTCATGTGGAGACAGCCGCCTCGGCTGTCCGGCCTGGGCGAAGCCCGGCCGCAGCCGACATCACTGCCGACAGAACGTTCGTCTCCACTTCGGGCCGCGAAAGGGCGACCGCAATGACAAAAGAACGAACCACCCATCTTCCCAGAATGCTGCAGGACAAGGCCCCTTGTGAGATTGGAGAATAGCAAGAGCTAAACACGCCGGCCTCGATCGCGCCCCAAGACGCTGTACTTGTCCCCATACTCTCTGCCAAAATAGATCGCTCCACCGACTCGACCCCAGAGGCCCCATGCATCTAGCTCGCCACGTAATCATGCTCTTTTCGCTACTCTCAATCATGACCATCTTTTCCATCGCCCAGTCCGCCCCGCTGACCTATCCCCAACCCCGCCGCGGCGACCAGGTCGATGACTACCACGGCACCAAGGTCGCCGACCCCTACCGCTGGCTCGAAGACACCGACTCCGCCGAAACCCACGCCTGGGTCGAAGCCGAAAACAAACTAACCTTCGGCTACCTCGATCAACTCCCGTACCGCCAGGCCATCCACGATCGCCTCACCAAGCTCTGGAACTATGAGCGCTTCAGCGTTCCTGAACAGGAGGGCGGCCGCTACTTCTTCCAGCACAACACCGGACTCCAAAATCAGAGCGTGCTCCTGGTCGCTGAGTCCCTCAATGCCGAACCCCGCGTCCTACTCGATCCCAACACGCTCTCTTCCGACGGCACAATCGCGCTCGCCGACACGGCCGTATCCGACGATGGCAAACTAATGGCCTATGGCCTCGCCACCTCCGGCTCCGACTGGAACGAGTGGCACGTCCGCGACATCGACACCGGTAAAGACCTCCCGGACGACATCAAGTGGGTAAAATTCTCCGGCGCATCCTGGACCAAAGACAACAAGGGTTTCTACTACGGCCGTTACGACGAACCCAAAGGCGCCACCCTGCGCGACGCCAACTATTTCCACAAGCTCTACTATCACCGCCTCGGCACCTCCCAATCCGAAGACAAACTCATCTACGACCGCCCCGATAACAAGGAGATGGGATTCGGCGGCAACGTCACCGACGACGGCCGCTATCTCATCATCACCGTCTCGCAAGGCAGTTCGCCCAACAACCGTCTCTATTACAAAGACCTTACGAACCCCGATTCCTCCGTCGTAAAACTTCTCGACGATTTCGACGCGCAATACGTATTCATCGATAACGACGGTCCCGTCTTCTGGTTCCAGACCGATCTCGACGCTCCCCGCGGACGCCTCATCGCCATCGACACCCGCCATCCCGAACGCGCCAACTGGAAAACCGTTGTCCCCCAGGGCCCCGACAAACTGGAGTTCGCCAGCCTCGTCAACAATGTATTTCTGCTCGGATACCTGAAAGATGCCCGCACCGAAGTCCGCGTCCACGACCTGAGCGGCGCTTTCCTGCGCAACGTTGACCTCCCCGGCATCGGCACCGCCGTTGGCTTCGGCGGCAAACGCAAAGACAAAGAAACTTTCTACGCCTTCACCAGTTTCATTTCTCCCACCACCGTCTATCGCTACGTTCCCCAGGAAGGCAAGAGTTCCATCTTCCGTCAGCCCAAAGTCGACTTCGATCCCAACCGCTACGAAACCAAACAGGTCTTCTACACCAGCAAAGACGGCACCCGCGTCCCCATGTTCCTCACCGCCAGGAAAGGGATCAAGCTCGACGGAGAAAATCCCGTCCTGCTCTACGCCTACGGCGGATTCAACATCTCGCTAACCCCGGCTTTTTCCGTTCCGAATGTTGTCTGGCTCGAAATGGGAGGCGTCTACGCCCAGCCCAACCTGCGCGGCGGCGGAGAATACGGCGAGGAGTGGCACCAGGCAGGAATGAAACTGAAAAAACAAAATGTATTCGACGACTTCATCGCCGCCGCTGAATGGCTCATCGCCAACAAGTACACCTCAACGCCCAAACTCGCCATCCGCGGCGGCAGCAACGGCGGCCTGCTCATCGGCGCCTGCGTCACTCAGCGTCCCGATCTTTTCGGCGCCACGCTCCCCGAAGTCGGCGTCATGGACATGCTGCGCTTCCACAAATTCACCATCGGCTGGGCTTGGACTTCCGACTACGGCTCCTCCGACAATGCCGAAGACTTCAAAGCCCTCTACGCCTACTCCCCGCTCCACAACCTCAAGCCCGGAACAAAATATCCCCCCACACTGATCGCCACCTCCGACCACGACGACCGCGTAGTCCCCGGCCACAGCTTCAAATTCGCCGCCACCATGCAAGCCGATCAAGCCGGACCAGCCCCCATCCTGATTCGCATCGAGACCAAAGCCGGCCACGGCGCCGGCAAATCAATTACAAAGCTGATCGACGAGACTTCAGACACCTGGTCCTTCCTGGCCCACAATCTCGACATGAAAGTAACCCTGGAGTAGAAATGGCGACGCCGTCTAGCCCGTCCACCCGCGGAGCCGAGGTCTAGCCCACTAAGCAGCCTTCCCGACGCCCGCCCAAAACATTCAGCAGCCCAAACAACCAACAGAGACGCTCACCAACTCCACTATTACCAACCAGGTTCGCGCAGAACGTGAGACCTGCCGACCGATAGAATTCCCACTTCCATTCACAGCCAACCGTGATACGCCCAAACCAGAAGCCGCAAAGCCACACTATCTCCCACCATTAACTCCCCAGATTCGTACCAATCCGTATTCCCCCACGTTCCTCCGTTGGCCATGTTTTTTCGTCCAAAAAAAAAACAAAAAAAGAGCAGCCGCAAAGCTGCCCTCCGTAAAAACTAGGTACTGGGTACGAGCAACTAGGAACTATCTCCCAGCCGCCGCTCCCGCCGCCGCCGGCGCCACTCCAGCAAGCCCCATTCCCTCAATCCGCGCCAGCACATTCTCCACGCTGGCCCCGGTATCCGTGCAAGCATCCACATAAGGATGCCGGCTTCCATCCGCGTGCATCACCAGCACCCGCCCGTCCGCCTGCGCCTTCTTCACCATATAAGGCAGATGATGCCGGTCATTCCGGCTCAACGTCGGTCCCAACACCACCAGGTCGAACCCGCCCTTGAGGATCGCCGCCTGCACCGCCTTTCGCCCCACGGCTTTCTCCACCGTGTGCCCGGCCTTCTCAAACGACGCTGCCGTCTCCGCCTGCACCTCCGCATCCCCTTCACCATAAAGAATCTTTAACTTCGCTGCGCTCGCCATAGGTCTTGGTCCTCGTCGGTACGCGGGATAAGCCCACCGAATACTCGCCACTCACGGTAGCAACCGCCCCACCCTCTGAGTACATCACCGAAGACCAGCAACAACCGGGGATAAACCCAGTGCTCGCGGCAACCCTGCCCTAATCCCTCGGACCCAAAAATCGGCATTCCAAATCCTCTTCCCCTCAGCCCGTTTCGGCGCTACACTGTTTGGCCCAGAGGCTCTCCCATGTTCCGCGCTCGCTTCCTAGTCGCCATTCTTTTCCCGCTCACCTTCGCTGTAGTCTGCTCAGCCCAGCAATCCACCGCCAGCTGCACCCTCGACGATGGCCGCCAGGTCTACATCCGTTACAACCCGGTCACCGTCAAAAGCGAGAAACCTCCTAACGGGAAGCCTTGGGCTCCCGGCGGCGCTCCCATGACTCTCTTCAGCGAAGCCCAACTCAGTCTCGCAGGCTCTACCATCCCCGTCGGCGCCTACACCGTCTACCCCATCCCCGCCAAAGACAAGTGGGTCGTTGTCGTCAACAAAAACGTAACCGCGGGCGCAGCCTACGATGAAAAACAAGACCTTGCCCGCGCTACCATGGAGACCGATCAGGTGCCCGAACCCTCAGACGCGCTCGAAGTTGCCTTTGCCCACGTCGGCTCAAAATGCACCCTCCGCATCTACTTCGGCAAAGCCGCCTCCTTCGCCGACTTCACCGCCAAGTAGTTGTCCGGGAAATGCATGCACAGAATAAGCACTTGTCATCCTGAGCGAAGCGAAGGACCTATGCAGTTCGCCGCCGCTACCAGCACTGCTGGTAACGCCGTCCACACCGTTACCTGCAAACAGAACAGACAGATACGGACGGGTGTCCAGTGAAAATCTTCTCAGTGCCCACCCGGATAATCCTCCTCGCCGCCGCCACCACCGCCCTGGCCCAGCCCGCCCCGCAAACCCAACTCTCCCACACCACCGAAAGCCTCCGCGGCGTAAGCGCCGTCTCGCGCAGCATCGCCTGGGCCTCCGGCACTCACGGCACCTACCTCCGCACCACCAACGCCGGCCGCACCTGGATACCCGCCCAGGTCCCGGACGCCGCCACTCTGGACTTCCGCGCCGTAGTAGCCTTCTCCGCCGACGAAGCCTTCCTCATGTCCGCCGGTCCCGGCGACCAATCCCGCATCTACCACACCGCCGACGCCGGCCAGCACTGGCAACTCCAATTCACCAATCACAATCCCAAAGGTTTCTTCGATTCCATGGTCTTCTGGGACCCAACCCATGGCATAGTGCTCGGCGATCCCATCCCCGAAGAAACTAGTCCCGACGAAAATGGGCCCGAAGAAGCCGGGAAATACACCGGCAAACTAAAATTCGAACTCCTCATCACCACCAACGGCCAAACCTGGACGCCAATCCCGCCCTCGCAACTCCCGCCAGCCATAGAGGGCGAAGGCGCCTTCGCCGCCAGCAACACCTGCCTCGCCATCCTCCCCACCAGGATTGCCCCGACCGGGACCGCCACCACGAACTCACAAAGCTCTGTCACAAAGAACCCACAAAGCTCCGCCACCACGAACCCACAAAGCCTTGTCACCACGAACCCAAAAAGCTCTGTCACGACGAACCCAAAAAGCCTTGTCACCACGAACCCAAAAAGCTCTGTCATCCCGAGCGAAGCGAGGGATCTTGGTTTCGCCGGCGCAACCACTGCAGCCGTCTCCGCCCAACCGCCGAAACAACCGTGGAAGAGCGGTGCTTCAGCGCCGAGCCCGCCCTCCGAAAAACAAGGGGCTTCAGCCCCCGACCCCAACATCTGGTTCGCCACCGGAGGCAGCGTAGCCCGCGTTTTCCACTCCTCCGACCGTGGCCAAACCTGGCAAGTCTTCGACACTCCCATCGTCCACGGTCCCGACTCCGCCGGAATCTTCTCCATCGCGTTCCACGACCCAACCCACGGCGTAATCGCCGGCGGCGACTACAAACATCCCTACCAGGACGGCCCCAACCTAGCCTTCACCACCGACGCCGGCCAAACCTGGACTCTCTCCCAAATCTTCCCCCAGGCCTATTTCTCCGCCGTAGCCTACGACCGTAAGAACGACAACGGCCGCAAAACCAGCGCCGGTAACAAAAACGAAACCCAACCCCGTCTATTCATAGCAGGTCCCAAATTCATCTACGATTTCCGCCCTCCCCAAAACCCCATCAGAATCAGCCCAAACAAAAAATCCGATGTCCAATTCAACGCCCTAAGCCCCTGCCCCGAAGGCGGAGCCCTCGCAGTAGGCCCCAAAGGCGCGATAGCCACAATCCCCTAAAGCAATTGCTGGATCGAGAGACAGAACCAAAACGCATCTGGAGAATGCCCATGTGGAGACAGCCGCCTCGGCTGTCCGGCCTGGGCGAAGCCCGGCCGCAAAGCGCACAAGCCAAGCCCAAGCCCAAGCCCAAGCCACTAATCCCTAATCCCACCCCGAACCCAGAGTGACCAAAGGTCCACCCCTCCCTAGCCCTTCGGTCCTTGTCCATCCTGCCCTCTTCGACGAAGATTGAAGACGAGGTCGTCCCAACTCCCCCAGACTGAGAATCCTGTGAAAAACATATCTCTGGCCATCGTCCTGGCTGCCGCCACGGTGGCGTCTGCCCAAACCGCGCCCACGTCAGCCCCGGTTTTCGCGACCGCAACGGCGATCACGCCCACCGTCACCCGCACCACCAAAGCGGTCCACTACCGCCTCCAGGGAGGCTCGACCAAAGTCGACTTCCACGGCACCGATCTGCTCCAGGGCGCGTCCGGCGAAGCCCGCGTGGAAGGCAAGAAAACCAACTTCCAGATCGAAGTAAAATTTCAGAACCTCGAAGACGCCACCAAGTTCGGACTCGAGTACCTAACCTACGTCCTCTGGGCCGTCTCTCCGCAAGGCCGCCCGGTGAATCTCGGCGAAGTCACTCTCGACCACAACAACGCCCACCTCAAAGCCGCTACCGACCTGCAAACTTTCGGCATGATCGTAACCGCCGAGCCTTATTTCGCCGTGACCGCGCCCGGCAACATGGTCGTAATGGAAAGCGCGCCCGTCACCGACACCGGAAGCGAAAACATCGAAACCAAATATGATCTGGTAAGCCGTGGCACCTACTCCTCCACCAACACTCATATTCAGGACGCCATCTTCGGCATCGACAGCAAAACTCCACTCGAACTCTTCGAAGCTCGCAACGCGCTGCGCATCGCCCGCATCGCCGCTGGCGATAAATACGCGACTTCCATAATTTCGAAAGCCAACCAGCAGCTAATGCATGCCGAGGACGCCTATCGCCAGAAACAGAACAAGCCCGCCATCGAAGCCGCCGCCAAAGAAGCCACGGAAACCGCCGAAGAAGCCCGCTTAATGGCTGTGAAGCAAAAAGCTGAAGACGAAGCCCAGGCCGCCGCTGCCGCCCGCGAAGCCAAAGCCCGCGCCGATGCTGACGCCGAAGCCAAACGTCGCGCCGAAGCCGAGACCGCTCGTGCCGAAGCCGAACAAGCCAAGGCCGAAGCCATGAAGATGAAGCAGGAGGCCGAAGCCGCCGCCCAGGAAGCCTCGCGCCAGAAAGCCGAAGCCGAAAAAGCCACTGCCGAAGCCGTCGCCCAGCAACAAGTTCTAGCCGCCGAAACCGAAAAAGCGAAACAAGCCGCGGCTCAATCCGACACTCTCCGTCAGCAGGCCGAAAACGAAAAGCAGGAACTTCGCGCCCGTCTCCTGCAACAACTCAACAGCATTCTGGCCACGCGCGATTCCGCCCGCGGCCTCGTCGCCAATATGTCGGACGTTCTTTTCCGCAGCGCCAGCTTCGAACTCTTACCCGGAGCCCGCGAGCGCCTCGCCAAAGTTTCCGGAATAGTTCTCGCCTACCCCAGCCTGCACGTAGCCGTCGAAGGCCACACCGACAGCGTTGGCAGCGACGACTACAATCAGCAACTCTCCGAGCATCGCGCTCAAGCCGTCCGCGACTACTTCGTCCAGCAGGGCATCAACTCCACCAACGTCGAAGCCCACGGATTCGGCAAGTCCGCCCCCATCGCCACCAACGACACGGCGGAAGGCCGCCAGCAAAACCGCCGCGTAGAACTAATCCTCTCCGGCGACGCCATCGGCAGCGCCGACGACCCAAAGCCCCAAACCGCCAGCACCCAGCACCAGTAATGACCACTACCCCTGTCATCCTGAGCGGAGCGTGATCGTCCGATAGGACGGTCGTGCGTAGTCGAAGGACCCCTCATCTTTCCTACAACCGCGGCTGATCAAGGAACTCCCACCCCGGACAGCCGTCGCCACCCACGCCCCCACCCCAAAAGTCACCCCACCAACGTTTCCCAAAAACTCCACTCCCCCCTTGCTCCCCCACCCGAAACCCATTACCCTATGTCAGGCCCCGGTAATGTTCACCCCTCACCCCAACCTGGCGGACGACGTCAACCACTCCATCATCCAATCGGAAATCGAAGGCGGAGTCTTTCTCCACGATCTCCCACCTGCCACCATCCTGAAAATTCAGACTCTCCATCACTGCTACACCGCCGTCCTCCTCGGTGGCAGCGACGCCCTCATCTCCGGCCATCCTGAATTCTGTCCTGACCCGGTTCATGTAGCCATCGCCGGTTCCACCTGGGGAGGCTCTATGCTCAAGCTCCAATATGTCGGCCGCGGCATGCACCTCGAATTTCACCACCCCGAATACGACACCCCTATCGTCACCTCCCCAATCCAGGAAATCCGCGACTCCCAACCCATCCCCGCCGCCCGCGCCCTCAACTCCCTAAGCTATTAGTCCCCAGCATTTGTCATCCCGAGCGAAGCGAGGATCTTGGTTTTCGCCGCCCCCGTGCTGCCCGCCTTCATCACGTACTCGCGCACGGTAGTGGGCTACTTTGAATTTTAACGATTCCTTGACCACCAAGCCCACCACGCCCACCAGCCGCAGAAAATTAGGATAAATATCCAGAGTGGTGCACGATGCGCGTCCGCTATGACCATCAGGACGGCTGCTGCGACAAGGGTTACTAACGGCCATTCAATCTCACGTCTCACGCCGCTCTTTCCGCCCTCCGCTGCTCGTAGGCTTCCCAAAGGGCAACCAAATCTTCTACGCTCCACAGCCGATCCGTCACGCCAGCCGCCATAGCCGGGGACGTGCGAAGTGTACGATGAATCTTGATGAAGTTGTAGGCGAAATAGTTTAGAGCCGTGGCAGCCGCGTGATTCTCTAGCTTGCGCGAGAAGCCATTCGAGAGAAGCCCACTACCCTCGCCCACTATTTCTCCGTGCCTCTGCGTCTCCGTGGTAGATTCGTTTGTTCCGCGGTACAATCAGCCACCATGACCATCACCACCCGCGAAGTCAGCCACATCACCATTGTCGACATCACCGGACGCATCACCCTCGGCGACGAAACCGGAAAACTCCGCGACACCATCCGTCAGCTCATCGCTGCCGGCAAGAAAAAAATCGTCCTCAACCTCGCTCACGTCGATTACCTCGACTCCTCCGGCGTCGGAGAACTAGTCAGCAGCTTCACCACCGTCCGCAACGCCGGTGGCGAACTGAAACTCCTCAGCCTCTCCAAAAAAGTCAGCGACATCCTCCAGGTCACCAAGCTCTACACCGTCTTCGACATCAAAGACGACGAATTCACCGCCGTAAAATCCTTCGACTACTTCTTCGCCAAGTAACCTCTCTGTCATCATGCGCAGTCGAAGGATCCCTACGCCCACCTCGGATGCCCGGCGACCCATGTCGCCCATGTGGGGACAGCCGCCTCGGCTGTCCAGCAAGCGCAGCGAGCACCAGCGCCACAACGATCGCAGCCAAGCAGCCCCACAAGCGCCCCCCACCCACCCCCCATGCTAAACTTTCGCCTCACTCCCCAGGAGGCCCTATGCTCCGACAACTCTGCATCGCGACCCTAGCCCTGCTAACCATCCCCGCCACCGCCCAATCCCCGGACATCCCCGAACCCGGCTCCATCGCAGCCATCGCCGCCGCCACCACCGACCCGCATTACATCTCCCCCTGGGTTTCCTACATCCCGCAATCCAACACCGTCCCATCTCCCGAAAAATTCCTGAACCGCATCCTCGGAGCCCCCGGAGAACTAATCGGTACAGAAAAAACCTACGCCTACGCTCGCGCCCTCGCCGCCGCCAGCCCCCGCGTCCGCGTCTTCACCATCGGCCACAGCGAAGAAGGCCGCGAGATCCTGATCCTCGCCATCGCCGACGAACCCGGCATCCGCGATCTCGACACCCTGAAAGCCGCCACTGCAGCCCTGTCCGATCCCCGCCGCACCAACCAGGCCGCTGCCGAAAAACTAATAGCCACCGCCCGCCCCATCTATTACTTCAATGCCGCACTCCACTCCGATGAAACCGGATCCACCGAAGCCATGCTCGAACTCGCCTACCGCCTCGCCGTATCCGAGCAGCCCATGATCCGCCGCATCCGCGAACAAGTAGTAGTCCTCATCAATCCCATTTCCAATCCCGACGGCCGCGACAAAATGGTCGACTGGTTTTACCGCTATCTGAAAGGAAAAACCGATCGCGCCTCGCTCCCCCGCCAATCGCCCCCATACTGGTCGAAGTACACCTTCGTCGATATCAACCGTGACACCCATCAGCAAACCCACGAAACCACCAAAGCCGTTCACCGCATGTTTCACGAGTGGCATCCCACCGTAGTCCACGACCTCCACGAAGGCTCGCCGTTCATGATGACCTGGAACGGCACCGGACCCTACAACCCCAACATCGATCCCATCACCTACACCGAGTTCCTCGAACTAAGCTTCCACGAAGTTCAGGCTCTAACCGCCATGGGCATGCCCGGCGTTTCCACCTGGAATTTCGGCGAAGCCTTCGCCCATCTCTATCTGGATTCCGTCGCCATGAATCACAACAGCATAGGCCGCGGCTACGAAACCTTCGGCAACGGCAGCGCCGAAACCGAGCAGCGCTCCATCTCGCAATCCTCCACCACCGTCGAGTGGTACCGTCCACTTCCCGCCCCACGCGTGGTCACCTGGTCGATTCGCGACAATCTCAACTATCAGGAAACCGGAGCGCTAGCCGCGCTCGATGAAACCGCCGGCCACTCCAAAGAAATGCTCCGCAACTTCTATAAGAAAGGATGGGACTCCTGGCAGAAAGGCCTCACTCAGCCCCCGTACGCATTTCTAATCCCCGCGGATCAAGGCGACCCAGCCCGCGTGGAACAGATGGTAAGCCGCCTCATGGCCCAGCAAATCGAGATAGCAAGAACGCCAAACGCAATTCAACTAAAGGAAGGAAGCTATCCCGCAGGAACCTACGTGGTCCGCCTCGATCAACCCTACCGCAACTACGCAGTAGACTTGCTAACCCCGCAACAGTATCCAAAAGATGGAGAACCACCCTACGACGACGTCTCCTGGGAGCTTCCCGCCAACTATCACCTGCAAGCCATCCCCACCGCCGATGCGTCCATCCGCGAAGTACCGCTGACTCGTCTCACCGATCCACCACACGCCGCCGGACGACTCACCGGCACGGGCCCCATTTATTTATTGAAAGACACAGGACAAGAATCATTTCTAGCCGCCCGTTATCGTCTCTCGAACTTCGAAATTCAACTCGCCGAGCAAGACTTCAATCAGGCCGGAACAAAATTTCCCGCCGGCTCCTGGATTCTCACCCCGCAGCCCGGATTGCAAGATGCGATTCTCTCAACCGCAAAAGAACTGGGTCTCGACTTCACCCAGGTCTCCACCGCACCAGAAGTCCCGCGCCACAAAGCGCAAGCCCCGCGCATAGGACTCTGGGTCCCATGGGCCGACACCGATTCGATCGGATGGATCCGTTACTCGCTCGATCAGCGCAAAGTTCCCTACACCTACCTGCGCGATGAAGACATCCGCGCTGGCAATCTAAGCCAGCATATCGACGTCCTGCTCTACGGACACGTCGACCTCGAACTAGCCGAGCAGATCGAAGGCCTCCCGAAAACCTGGTCGCCCATGCCCTTCAAGAAAACTGCGCAGACCCCCAGCTTCGGCACCCCAGCCGAATCCGACGACATCACCGGAGGCATCGGCTACGAAGGCCTGGCCCAGATTCAACACTTCATAGAAGAAGGCGGCCTGATGGTGACGCTAGGCAGCGGCACCATGCTGGCGCTCGAAGGCGGCCTGGTCCGCTTCGTCCGCCGCTCCTCCGGAGGCGTTCCCCGCAGCGCCGCAGGAGGCGGCTCCGGCTCATCCGCCGCATCCCAGCAAGCCGCAACCCGCACCCCCGGAGCCCACGTCCGCGTAACCTTCGACCGCCCCAACCACCCCATAGCCTACGGCTACCCAACCCACACCCACGTCTTCCGCCAGAACTTCCCGCTCTACGACGCCCCACGCCACTGGATGCGCATGGCCTACTGCACCACCTGCTTAGATGGCCCCGAAGATCGCAGCAACATAGTCATGGAATGGGGCGACACCGAAGGCAAGCCATTAGTAGAAAGCGGCCAGGCCTGGGGAGAAGAAAATCTAATAGGCCGCCCCGCCATCCTCGACATGCCAGTAGGCAAAGGCCACGTAGTCTCCTTCAACTTCAACCCCATCCACCGCGACCTGAACCGAGGCGACCAGCGCCTGCTCTGGAACACCCTCCTGAACTGGCAAGCCATAACCAAAAATCAACCAAACCAAGAAAAGCCCCAATCATCAACCCCAGGCCCTGAAGAAGACTAGATCCTCCGATGGTGGAAGAGCGGCGCTTCAGCGCCGCGTAAATCGAGAAACTGATGCGGGCTTTAGCCCCCGAGGCTATAAAGCAACTGTGGGGACGGGAGCCTCGCCCGTCCAGGTTTTAGCCTCCCCGAGCAGCCTCGAAGGGGCGAAAGAGCCGACACCAGACGAAAAAACCACCAGGACCACGAACCATGATAGTCAACATTCCACGACAATCCCACTTACCCCATATGAAACCTGCCCTGGACGCCGACCATCCCGCGGAAACCCCGGGTATACATCACCCCCATCCCACTCTTACCATCTTGATTCCCAATCAAAACCCGACCCCTGGCCAATGTTCATTTTGGGAAATTCACAAAGAATCGTGATGAACATCACATGGCTATGCACAGAGTTTCCCAAAAGTCGAAACCTATGGTCTAACGTCTCGACTGCGCCGCGCGGCTGTTTCGGTCCCCAGCAATATAGCGGAAGGTCAAGCGAGACTCTCCACCGGGGAGTTCAGGCAATTCCTGGGCAATGCTAGAGGTTCTTTGATGGAAGTCGAAACGCAGATCCTGATAGCCAGAGGTCTTGGCTACCTGGAACAAAATCAAAGTGAGGCCCTACTAAACACCACAGCCGAAGTAGGCCGAATGCTCAACGGTCTACTGGCCTCGCAGCCCAGCCGCAAGTAAACCAGTGGCCAGTGATCAGTGGCCAGACTCCGGTGCTCTCACTGGCCACTAGCCACTAGCCACTGCCCACTGCTTCACACCTTCTTGCTCCTCAGCAACCCAGTAACCCGCTCATAATCATCCACCGAAGCATACTCAATCACAATCTTTCCCTTCCCATGCCGGTCCCGAATCCTCACCCGCATCCCCAAAGTCCGCTCCATATCCGTCTGCGCCGCCCGCACATTCGGATCCATCCACCGCGCCCCACCCTTCTTCCGCGGCTCTCCCGGCATCGTCTGCCCCGGCAGCATCGGAAAAGACCCATTAATCCGCATCACCCGGTCTTCGATCTGGTCCCACTTCAGCTTGTGCGTCACCACTTCTTCCGCGACCAACTCGATCTGCTCTTCATTCTCCAGCCGTAGAATCTCCCGAGCATCGCTGAAGCTAAGCCGATCCGACAGCAGGTATTCCATCACCTTTTGCGGAAGTCGCAACAACCGCATGTAATTCGACACCGTCTCCCGCGACAGTCCAATCCGGTCCGCAATCTGCGCCTGCGTCAGCTTAAACTCCAGGCTCAGCACCCGGAACGCCTCCGCCTGCTCAATCGGATTCAGATCCGCCCGCACCACATTCTCCAGAACCGTCATCTCCGCCGCCTGTTGCGGCGAGAGCCTCCGCACCAAAGCCGGAATCGTGTCCTTCCCCGCCATCTTCGAGGCCCGCAACCGCCGCTCGCCCAACACCAGAATGTAACGTCCTTCCTCCTCCGCCGGACGCACCACAACCGGCTGCACCACCCCGTGTTCCTTGATCGAGTCCCGCAACTCCTGCAGCATCTCTTCATCAAACACATACCGAGTCTGATAAGGATTCTTCTCAATCAACTCCAGCGGCAAATTAGTAACCAGGTTGTGTGGAATTCGACTCTCAGCCACCGCCTGAATCGAAATCACCTCATCCAGGTGTGGCGCGGGCGCCCCCGTACCGTGCATCTCCTCAAAAGCAACCGGTTCGAATGTGGGGCCGGCAGCTAAAGGCTCCAATGTGGGGACAGCCGCCCTCGGCTGTCCAGCCGCGAGAATCGCGGCTGCGCCCGTAGGTGTCGAAAAGGGCATGCCTTCAGCCGTGCCGCCCCCAGCCGAGATTGATTCGGGCTTTAGCCCCTGAGGAGCGGACGACTCACTACCAGCCACTGGGTACTCGGTACTCTTAACCACCCGCGGCCCCGGCAGCAAAGACTCCAACCCACGCCCCAAGGCCCGCCGCTTCTCCAACTTCTCGTCCTTCTTTTCCGGATGCCCCGCCAAATTCTCCGCCGCCGAAGTAGTCATCAATTCTCCTCTCCTACTCTGTCATCCCGAGCGTCCCCACTCTGTCATCTGCGGAGTCGAAGGACCCCTATAGCCATCACACAGCCAGCCCGCTGGGCTCTTCGTTATACATCGATATATATAAATCTATAAATCGATAAATATAAATCTAAGCAGTCTTATCCATCTCCGCGTTCACCGAAGGTGCCTCGCCCAGATGCCGCCCCAGCAGCTCCTTAGCCAGCCGTATGTAACTCTCCGCACCCTTCGATCGCGGGTCGTACACCAGCGCCGCCATTCCATGGCTAGGCGCCTCCGCCAGCCGTATGTTCCGCGGGATAGTTGCCGCGCACACCTTCTCCCCAAAAAACTTTTTCAGTTCAGCCGTCACCTGCTGCGCCAGGTTTGTTCGCTCATCCAGCATGGTCAGCACCACGCCCTCAATCTCAAGCCCTGGATTCAGCGCCACGCGGATCCGCTCCACTGTGTCCAGCAACTCACTGATCCCTTCAAGCGCAAAGTATTCCGCCTGCATAGGAATGAGAACTGAGTCAGCCGCCACCAGCGCGTTCAGAGTCAGAAGATCGAGAGCCGGCGGGCAATCCAGCACGATGTACTGGAAGCGATCGCGCAGCGGCGCGATCGCTTCCCGCAGACGATACTCGCGCCGCTCTGCCTCGACCAGTTCAAGGTTTGCCCCGATCAGGTTCTTGTGGGAAGGGATCAGCCAGAGCTGTTCGAGGTCAGTGGTCGCCAGCGCTTCCTCACCTGAGGCTGCGCCGAGCAGCAGGTGATAAGTAGAGAGGCGTTCCGGATCCTTGACCAGGCCCAGGCCGCTGGTGGCATTCGATTGCGGATCGCAATCGATGAGCAGTGTGTTCACTTCAGCCGCCGCGAAGGACGCGGCTAAGTTGATGGCAGTCGTAGTCTTGCCCACGCCGCCCTTCTGATTGGCAACAGCGATGACGCGTCCCATAAATTGTCGAGGAGCCAGAGCTGTTGGCAGAATAGTGCGATTCAGCTTTCGAATGCAAGGTCGAATTACCATGCGCCGGTTGAATTTGTGTGCAAAACGTGTCCAATGTTCCAGTTGGAACATTCAGGCAGTTTCTCGGAGGGGCCTGCTCAGAATCGTAGAAGGGAAAACTGCTTGAGTGTTCCGGTTGGAACATTGGGACCTTGCTTATCGAGGCTGGGGTTCGCGACGCGCTGAATGTTCCGACTGGAACATTCGCTCTAATGTTCCAACCGGAACATTCGCTCTAATGTTCCAACCGGAACATCCGCTCTAATGTTCCAACCGGAACATTGTGCAAAGTGTTCCGGCTGGAACATTTCGCAGAAGCGTCTTGTGGGGACGTCACCCTCGAGATTGGCAAATCTACCACAAAACTCCCACTTTACCCGACATTTATGCCCAAGTCTTGCCAAGTAATGCATCATTACAGACCTCATCCAGCTGATAAATTCCACTTGTTTACATTCATGGTTCCAGTACACCGACGAGGAGGAGGCGGGACTTGGACTTGGGGACTGGGATGGGTTGCCCCCAGGTCAGGTGTGGGAGGGTGGAACGGGCGGCTTTGAGTTGGGATGAGGCGATCAGGAGGGCCAGGCGTCCTCGGGGGGCCAGGAGGGTGGCGGCTACAGGGAGGACGTCCTCGAAGCGCTCTACGGCACGGAGGGTTACTACGTTGAAGGTGGATGGGGGGAGGGCTTGGGCGCGGGCGTTTTGTATATTGATGTCCGTCAATGTAAGGGCGCGAGCTACTTCGCGGAGGAAGGTGGCTTTCTTTTGATTCGATTCGATCAGCGTCAGGGCTATGTTGGGGGCCCAGAGTTTTATGGGGATGCCTGGGAAGCCGGCGCCGGAGCCCAGGTCGGCTACGCGGGCTTCGGCTTTCGGGCTTCGGGCTTCGGCAGAGTCAAAACCATTCACCACGGAGGGCACGGGGGAACCCACGGGGTAAACCTTGGGGAAGAGGTGACGGGCGGCGAAAAAGGATTCGCCGAAGTGGCGGGTTACTATTTCTTCTTCGTTGCGGATGGCGGTCAGGTTGATGCGGGCGTTCCAGTGCTGGAGTATATCGATGTACGTCGATATATGGTCCAGTTGCGATGGAGAGAGGACAGCAGGTTCCCTTCGGCGTGCGCCTCTGGGCAGGCTCTCACCGGGCCTTGGGCCCGGTTCGGAATTACAAGGATTTGGGGTGGGGGACAGGTACGGTTGGAGCAGTTCGGCTATGCGGGTGGGGTGCATATGGAGGTTCGATTGTAGACAACGTCGGCTGTCTGTCGCCAGCTACCGGGTGCCAATACATTTCGCGGAACTTCGTTGCCAATTTGTGCAGGGGAGCGCGGACTGGGTTCGTGGTCGGAACTCCTTTTCGGGCTTGGAGCGGCGGAACGCGGGTAGGGATGCTTCGGCTGCGTAGGATCGTCGTTTGGACGATCCTACTTCGCTCAGCATGACGGAGCGCTCTGATTGCGTCTCGCTTTTGTTCGACTGGACAGCCCCTTCGACGCGCTTACTTAGGTTGAGCAGTTATCGGTTGTGCCGCGGCCCGGACTGACAGCGCCGGCGGCCGCACGGAGCGCTGGCCTTCCGACCTCTGCGCCAGCCCGTGCTTCATCATGGCTCCAGTTCTGTCGAATTCTGCGGTCTGGTCGGCCAAGCGAATCTTTTCGTAGCCTTTGCGGCGGGCGACAATGCGATAGTCGAACTTAATGTTCGATGTGCCGTGATGAAGCTCGCGTACTTCGAAGCCGCCCGCGGTCGCAGCGCCAACATAAAGACCCTCGCAATCGCCGCGGGGCGTCAGGAAGACGTGGTATTCCATATCTGTGTTCACGGTTTGGGCATAGACAGAATCGAGGACGATGGTCACAGCGCCATTGGATAACTGACCCGAACCGAAATCCTCAAACCAGTTCTCTGGCGCTTCAACTGCGTAGAGCGCAACTTTGCGTTTGCCTTCGTCCACTGGTACAACCGCGGACTTCGACCCGGTACATTTGAGGTCGCCACTTCCGGAAATATTGCAATTTCCTGCCGGACTAATTGCGGTAAACAGGAAAAGAGGGTTGGAATTTCCGTTACCCACAGCGAGTGTTGCCACATCTGACGAATTGTTTACCGCAACCACTCCAGCCCCCTGATCCGCCGATCCGAGAACGCCAGTAGAATAGTCGGAAGATCCCCCCGCGTCACCCCAGACGCCGAAGGCGTACTCTCCAGCGTAGGAACTTCCGGTGACGCTGGGGGTCACTCCAACGCCATAAACGCCAGCTCCTGCGGGGCTTGCATTCGAACCATAGACTCCAAAGGTAGTGCCGCTCGCACCGTTGGATGTTCCATAAACACCCGCTGCGTTCGCGGCAGTGCTGTTGGTATCCCCCCAGACGCCTAAAGACCCACCGAACCCGAAGACGCCTGTGCTGGTCGCATTCGAAGCGTTTGCGGACAAGCCGACTGCGGCCCCGTTAATTGTCTGCTGCGCAGTGAATATATTTGCGGCTCCGAGGGACGGTACGCCCGGGAATGTCTGCCCCGAAGCGAAATTGACGGCCCCGCTGAAGTTACCGGTGCCGTTTACATCTAGCGTGTATTGAGGTGTGGTGGTGCCGATGCCGACGTTGGTGCCGGTCACATTAAAGTTGCCGTCAACATAGACGGTTCCCCCGCCGAGGCGGGTGAACACCAGATTGCCTGCGCCCTCACCATCGCCAGGCCCGGCCGAAATTATTTCCCAGGTCGCGCCGCCAGTGCTGGTGTTGGCCAGTTGTATCCAGGTTCCGTCAGTACTCGGGCTGGTGATTGAAAGGGGAATGTCAGCAATAGGACTACCGTTACTGGTGGTGATATCGCCAACGAGAGTCAGCAGATTGGTGGGTTGAGTGGTGCCGATGCCAACGAAAGTGTCGCCGCAGCCGATAGCAGCGGAGCAGCCATTGGTGCCCTTGATGCTGCCCAGCACCATGGCGTTATTGTTCTTGACCATCGCGAAGGCGCCGATCGCTGTCGAGTTAACGAGGGCGTTTGAGAGCGGACGGGCTACGTATCCCAAGGCCGTGTTGAAGTTGCCCGTGGTGTTGGCGTCGAGCGCGAAGTAACCGACGGCGGTGTTGCCACTGCCCTGGCTGGCGGTAGTGCACACTCCGTTGCCGCAGTTGAGCCCGAGTGCTCCAGCGCCGTTGGCGGTGTTGTAGCCGCCCGTGGTGTTAGCGAGAAGAGCCTGGTAACCGCTGGCAGTGTTGCTGGTGCCGGTCATCGTGGCGTTCCCGGCGAAGCCGAGAAAGGCGTTGGAATTCGCATAGGAGCCGGAAGCGAAGAGGTTACTGGAGGTGCCATTTGAAATCTGGAAGCTCGCGCCCGTGATGGCTCCGGCGGTGAAGTTCCCGGAGCTGTCACGTTTCACAATCGCATTTGGAGTGTCGTTAGAGTTGGGGGCTACGATCCAGCCCAGGCCCAGTGTGCCGCTCGTGGTCACTGGCGAGCCGGTTATCACGAAGTCGGTGGCGGGCGCAGTCAAACCTACGCTGGTCACGGTGCCGCTGCCACCGCCGCCGCCGAACGTCTGGCCTGGGGCAAAGGTGACCAGGCCGTCGAACTTTGCGGTTCCATTGACTTCCAGCGTGGCTGTGGGCTCGATGGTGCCGATGCCGACCTGCCCGGTGGAAAGAATGGCCATGTTGAGGTGCAGTCCGTTGTTGGCGCTGCCGTTTAGGTTCGACAGGAACAAGAGGTTATCGGAAAAGTTGCCGGCGTCCTGGGCCTCGATGCGGGCGCTCGGATTGTAGAGCGACCCCGGGGGGGGCGTGGCCGGTAAATAGGTGTTGAAGTCGAGGGCAGCGGCGGAGAGATTGCTGCTGGCTTCCGGGCTAAACGGATTCGTCAGCGTAACCACCGGCCCGACCGCGTTCGAATTTAATTCGGCGGCTTCGAGAATGGAGCGGGGCGTGTCCGTGCCGATGCCGACGGAAACCCATGAACTTCCGGGCGATCCTGGTGAGTTCATTCCCAGGACAAGAGAGTTGCTTTGGCTGACTTTGGCGTAAGCGCCGATGGCGGTCGCGTAGCTCAGGGCACCGGAGCCGGTGCTTGGTCCGGCTGCGTATCCCATCGCCGTGTTGTAGGTGCCCCCGATGTTATACTGCCCGGCTTCAAATCCAGTGGCGGTGTTGTAGTAGCCCGTGGTTTGGGAGAGAGCACTCTCCCCGATAGCGGTGTTGTACTCTCCCGCTTGGTTAGACTCCAGCGCCTGGGCACCCACGGCAGTGTTGTAGCTGCCCGTGGTGTTGCCGGTCATGGCTTGAAATCCCGCAGCCACGTTGAGGTTGCCGCCTGTGTTACCGTTGTTGCCTGCCAGAGCAAAGGGGCCGACGGCGGTATTATCGGAGCCGCCCGATGTGGAGCTTCCCGCAAATCCCAGAAATGCGTTGTAGACGTTGGCAGCAGTGCCAAAGGCGAACAGGCTGCTTCCAATCAGGAAGCTGCCAGCCGACACGCTGCCGCTGATCGTCTGATTGCCGTTGAAGATGTTGTTCGCGTTCAATTGTGGAATATTGGCAGTGTTCAGGTTCAGGGTGACGTTGCCGCTGGTGCCGCCGCCGGTGAGATCGGTGCCGGCAGTGACGCCGGTGATGGTGCCGGAGCCGGCGATGGTCGCGCATGCCCAGGCGGATCCGTTCCATTGCAGCACCTGGTTGGTGGTGGCGCAGGGGGCCAGCGACACGGTGGAGGTGCCGGCGCTGGTGGAGGCGCTGATGGGCGCTGCTCCGGTAACGGCCGAGACGGTGTTGGGGAAAGTTTGCGTGGTTACGAAATTGATGATTCCGTTGCTGGCGATGCTGAGTCCGGTTTCGGCGGGTCTGCTGCTGCCCGAGCCGAAGAGCAGATTCAGGGTGCCGGAGGGGTTCGTTGTGTTGTTGTCAAAAGGTTCCGCTTGCAGAACGAAGGATTGCGTCACGGCTTTATCGGTGCTGCTGTTGTACGAGGAAGCCTCGAGATAGAAGGGACGGGAGTCCGATCCCGCGCTCGCGCTGGCACCGGACAAAGAGAGCAACTCCAGTTCTTCTGCGTCCACAGTGCCGGCGACGTCCAGCAGGCTTGCGTTGATGTCGACCTTAGTTTCAGGACGGCTGGTCCCGATCGTGACGATGGTCGCGCCGCCGGAATTCTGTTGGGAGATTACCGAGTTAGTGATGTCGGAAAAGGCATCCCATAGCGGCAGGGTGTTCACCGTGCCGCCGGATGTGGTCACGTCGGTGGATGTGGCCGACGAGTTGTTCTGCGCGGCGGCTGACTCGGTGATGTAGGTCGTAGGAGCGGCGTTGGGTGCGGTCGCCAGCACGAAGGCGGACGGTGGCAATCCGCCGATGGTTGCGGCGTCGCCGGCTTTCAAGGCGTAGGGCACGCTCAACAGCAGCACGCGCGGTTGTTCCGCTTGCTCGGCGATTCGCACTCCGAGCCAGCGGGCTTCGCCGGTGGTGAACAAGGCTGTGGGCACGCCGTTTGGTTTGGTGATGCCGAGTTGGACGGAGTAGTGGCCGGTGGGGTCGAGTGGGACGCTGTTCTGGGTCTCGGTCCAGAGCGGCTCGCCGCCTTGCTGGCTGGTGTAGAGCGAGAAGGTGAGGCTCACCACTCCGCTTAGAGTGTTGCCGCCTTCGTCTGTGGCTACGTTGGAGAACTGGATCAGCGGCGGCACTTGGGCCGAGGCAGGGCTGCTGTTCGCAGACTGAGCGGCCAGGGAGAGAGCTAACGACAAGAGTCCAACTATCACGCATCCGATGCGGAGTCTCATGGAGATTTCTCCTTTGGAATTCGCGAACCTTGGGTTCCAGATGGGGCCGAATGCTTAAAGTAAGAAGCCAGTACGGAGATTAGGTTCTGGGCAATCGAGGAAGAATGGACGCGCCCGCCAGAATGTCCGAAGGATTATGGTCGGTGGCTGGTGGCTTGTCAATGTGCAAACAGTTGCAGGTGGGGCCGGGCGGGTCTCGGTGGAGCAGGGCTCGCTGCGCTTGCTGGACCCCTCGGCTTCGCTCGGGGCAGGCTCTCGAGGCGGCTGTCCCCACATGGTTTGGGGTGTAAGCTGGAGGGATGAAGAAACAAGGGTCGGACCAGGCGTTTCATGACCGGCGGTATCAGGAGCGGAAGCGGGCGGAGGCGGCGCGGAAGGTTGCTGCTAAGAAGAAGGTGGTTAAGCCGAGCGGCGAGTCGCGAGTAGCCAGTAGCTAGTGTCCAGTGCCCAGTACCTAGTGCCCAGTAAGACTCCGGCGGCTGAAGCCGCGGTTCGTTGTTGGCTCTTATCGCAGCGCTTACGCGCTGCCCCGCCCCCAAAGGCAAGAGTCGGGGCTGTGGTGGCTCCGGCAAAACCAAGATCCCTCACTTCGTTCGGGATGACAAGCCTGGTTCGGGACGACAGGAATCTTCGTTCGGGAAGACAAGCCTGGTTCGGGACGACAGGAATCTTCGTTCGGGATGACAAGCCTGGTTCGGGACGACAGGAGTCCTGGTTCGGGATGACGGGACTTCTTCGAGCAAGAATGACCGGGAAATTGCCGGACGCGTGGGTTGACATGGCAGCTTTGTGTTCTGTAGATTCTGATTGAACTGAAGGTACTGATATGGCTGGTTTGACTGGGGTGCAGAAGGCTTACATCCTGCATTGGGGTGAGATGGGGACGCGGTGGGGGATTAACCGGACGGTGGCGCAGATCCATGCGTTGCTGTATTTGTCGCCGCGGGCATTGCCGGCGGAGGAGATTGCGGAGACGTTGAGTGTGGCACGGTCGAATGTGTCGACGTCGATCCGGGAGCTGGAGGGGTGGGGGATTGTGCGGGCGGTGCATGTGCTGGGCGACCGGCGGGAACATTATGAGTCGATGAAAGATGTGTGGGAGATGTTCCG
>Ga0308309_10000068_pt1 | contig 95276 bp, 88 predicted proteins | sample HubBroMetageWFT5_FD_192491 | JGI IMG/M metagenome (GOLD analysis project Ga0308309, IMG submission 192491) | Warmed and freeze-thawed soil microbial communities from the Hubbard Brook experimental Forest, New Hampshire - Hubbard Brook CCASE Soil... | ecosystem: Environmental > Terrestrial >...
ATCCCACCCGACCAGACGATCGTCGGGAAGCCACACCTCAGGCGCGAAATTCCGTACGGTGGAAACTGTCTTTTTGGTGCTCAGATCCACGACCGTGGTCACGTAATAGCCTGAATCGAAGGTCCCCATGTACGCGCCATATGCCAGGTAGCGTTCGTCGCCCGACACGCTCACGGGACCGTAGTCCGCTGCGTTTGCAGGTTGCAGGGGCAGCGTCTCGGTGCCCGAGCTGCGCACCACCGTCAGGCCCGAGTCCCCATTCGCGACGCACACCGAGCCGGGTGCGACTGTCGCGGGACAGAGATCTTGGAGCTGCGTGAGCGCCCGCGTCGTTGGATCAAACGTGGCTTGGGCGCAGCCAGTGAACTGGAGGAACGGCCCCACTCCGCCGAGTCCTTTGCACATTTCCGAAATTGCAATACCGGTAGTGCTCCACGCGAAAGGCATCAGGACCTCGCCGCCGTTGTCGACGTTGTTGGCGTCGTCGTAAACCATGGTCGCGTCCGCGGCGGTGCCCCCGGTGGGCTCGGTCCAGAGCTGTGAATGATCGGTGGTCGCGCCGTTGTCGAAAGTCATTGCCACGGGGATGCCGAACACCAGCGTTGTCTGGTCGGGGGACACGGCAAACGTGGTGTACCCCTGGAGATCCGCCGCGGTGACGGTGGTCTTCACCTGCGGCACCTGACCAACGACCGAGACGGTGCCGGATCTCCCGAACGCCTTCACGGTGGTGCCGTCGAGGAAGTAGATATCGTCGGTTCCGACGTAGTACGCATGGCCATCGACGCCGCCGGGGTCTTCGACCGTGGCGGCGACGCTGCCGTTCTCACCGACCAGGCTGAGTTGCATAGCCGTCGCGGAATTCCCCCCTGCGGTCACCACCAGCGGCGGAGTCGGCACGGGAGTCGGCGATGGGGTCGGCACGGGAGTCGGCGATGGGGTCGGCACGGGCGTTGCGGTCGGCGCAAGGGTTGGCCGCGAAGGCGGTGCGGCGGGACTGGATCCACACGCTGCGAGGCCGACGGCGGCGCTTGCAGTGCCAATGGTGGTCGTGAGTTTCATAGCTCCCTTCACCCCGCGGCTACGCCAGGGCACCAACGGGCGGTTCCGGTGCGATCTTGTGGGGTTTCGTGAACGCGGGCGAGAGCAACCAGGTCGCGCTCCCATTGACTCCTTCCGACACTGCGAGACGGTCGTCGGCGAGCCACTCCTCCGGCTCGAAACCCCGCACTGTGGAAATCGTGGCACCGGTGCTCAGATCCACGACCGTGGTCACGTAGTAACCGAAAGAGCCGCAGCACTCTCCTACGTACGCGCCGTACGCCAGGTAGCGTCCGTCGGCGGACACCCTCACGGGACCGTACTCCGCGTTTGCGGGTTGCCAGGTCAGCGTCTCACTACCGGAGCTGCGGACAACCTTGAACGTCGAGTCGCCCTCCTCAGTGACGCACACTGAGCCGGGTGCGGTTGACACGGAGCAGTCCAGCGGGTGGAGCGTACGCGTGATTGGATCGAACGTGGCTGCGTTGAAGCCGTAATAGGTGAGGAACGGCCCCACCCCACCGAGCCCTTCCGGCATCTCCGAAACCGAGATGCCGATGTTGCTCCACGCGAAGGGCATCAGGACCTCGCCGCCGTTAACGGTGTTGTCGGCGTCGTCGAAGACCATGGTCGCGGAGGCGGCGGTGCCCCCCGTGGGCTCGGTCCAGAGCTGAGAGTGGTCGGCGGTCGCGCCGTTGTCGCCGTACCTGGCAAGGGGGAGGCCGAACACGAGCGTTGTCTCGTCGGGGGAAACCGCGAGGGAGGTGAGGTCCTGGAGATCGCTTGCGGTGACCGTGGTCTTCACCTGGGGCACCTGGCCGACGTCGGTGACCGTGCCGTTGCGTGCGAGCGCCTTCACGGTGGTGCCGTCGATGAAGTAGACATCGGAGGATCCGACGTAGTACGAGTTGCCGTAGGGTCCACCGGGGTCGTCGACGGTGGCGGCGACGCTGCCGTCCTCACCGACCAGGGTGAGTTGCACAGCGGTCCCGCCCGTTCCGACGCAACCGCTACACGGTGCGGTCACCACCAATGGCGCAGCCGGCGCGGGAGTGGGTGATGGGGTCGGTATTGGCGTCGCAGTCGGCGTCAGGGTTGACGCGACCGTCGGGCTCACCCGCGGCGCGACGGTCGATCCGCATGCTGCGAGGCCGACGGTGGCGATCGCAGTGCCGATGACGGTGGTGAGTTTCATGTCTGCGTCCACCCAGTCAACGGGAACGCCTCATCCACAGTTACATCCGCGCCAAATGCGTCGAACGTTTCCCCATTGGGATCGGGCTCAGGCGAAGCAGCAGGCGCCTGCGATTGTCAATGCTGGACCACCTCCGCCCGCACTGGTTCAACGCAGCGCACTCGAGCCAGCACCAAGGACCATCGGGGAGCGTGCTTGACTTCGGGACCCATGGCTGCACTGTTGTTGGCCGACGAAGGTTCAGCGATGCTCGCAGTGCGATCCCTGATGCCCCCGCTCCTCACGGAGCGCCTTGAGAGGTGCGTCTCACATTCGCTCCCACCGGGGGTTGAGTCGGCAGCTCCTTAATATCAGACCACGCATCGGGGACCGCCGTTTCAGGTGTCCACAAAGTCGGGGGCATATCGACGTCGTTCGTCATCCGCGTGGTCGAGCGCATCCACGACCGGTTTCCACACCGAGTCCGTACTGCCGCCGCTTCGACGGAATCCCTTGCCTGCGTCCAGATGGAGTCCCTCAACGAGCCACTCGATCCGGCGCCGTAGGTCGGGCCAGTGCGCAAATGCCTCCCCATTGGTTGGGAACCGTGCGACGATCGATTCGATCGCGTCGACGACTTCGGCCGCAATAATCGGCTGGATCTCCTCCCGGTCGAAGGATGGATAGGGTCGGATGCGCGACCACAGCCGGGCAACCTGTGCCCGCGCATCTGGAGCGCCGGCGATCAACTGCCTGACGGCCATCACGAGCTCCTCGGGAACACGCTCCAGCACCGCTTCGAGAGACTTGGTCTTGCTCCGCAACAAGGAGTAGGCGTCAGTCATCGAGTCAAGACGCTGTCGGGTGGCTGATAGCTCCAGTTCCACCTGTCCGAGTGCCTCTGCCCTATGCTGCCACGAAGCGGATGCCAGTTCCGATCGAGCTAGATCGTCTTGTGTCGCTGCAAGCTCCCGACGCACCTCGGCGCGACCTTCGTCGCGGGCGGCTTCGAGCACTTGCGCCGAGATCCTCGCGACCTCAAGCACCGTTCGACGGGCGTATTCAGAGTTCTTGAGGCCCGCCTGGCGGGCCAGGGCGTCGATAATCTGCAGCTCTGCGTCGGTCAGCCGAAAGGCGAGGTTCCGACGACGTGGCTCAGCCATCGGTATGTCGGGGGGCAGACTCTCCGACCTCGTAAGCATGATCCATCTGCACACCGTTTACGCCGCGTTTACGCGCCGTTTGCGCTGCGTTTGCGAGGCGGTTCCGAGACGTCTGGGGGCCCCCACGCGCGCGCGTAATTGGTGCGCTGGCGGCATGCGTTTGCGATCCGTCCCGCGTGGCGTGCTGTGCGGCCCCGCGTGCGCGATGCCAGACGCCGCGGCCCCGGGCCGGCTGAGATGGTCCGTCTTCATCGGTCACATGTCGATCCACGGCTGATCGCCGGCGGGCCCAATCACAGCCCGCATCAAGTGGCTCGTCAACACGAGTGACCTGCAGGCAGTCGAGGGTGACTGGCGCTGCTGGGCGAGCGGTGAGAGGTTCTGCGGGCTCCGTAACTGGGCCGAGCCATCCATACGGATGACGGACGGTGCGCGTCGAGCGCAGATTGGGTCACCGAACATACGGTTATCCAGTTCGAAACTCCCTCCCCGGCCCTGTGAAACTGCCATACATGGCTATTTCCTCCCCAGGAGGACCGTACGGATGACATCGTATAGTTGATGGGGAAATCCCATATTCCATAAGGGATATCCATACTCAGAGTACCTTGACGTCCGATCTCGAAACGTGCATCATGACCACATGCCCTGCACAAAACCTGGGGCGTCGCCATCCACGTCCACCGAGACAAAGCGCGCGCGCACGTGGCATTCGGCACCACTGCGGTACAGGGTCTGGCTGCGATCCGGGCTGATCACTGCGGCTCGGACGCCCCGACCGCTCACCAACACAGCTCCATGCGCCAGAAGCGGCGTCATCGCCGCAGCCACCGGACCTTCCGTCCGCGCCCGAATGAGGACTGACATTTTCGCCAGACCCAGCCGCGTTGTGCCGAGCCCGCCGGATCCACGGTTCGTCGTGACTTCGTCGGCGAGTTTCGTCCGGAGCCCTTGTCGCCCCGGCGCCTGCCACCCGCTCGTCATTCCGTCTATTCGACTCCGGAGGGGTGGTCTGCCGGTTACTGACAAGGGACAGCTATGAGTATCCGCATGAAAGGCAAGGTCTTGAAACACATGGCCGCGCTTCGCGGTTGGAATGCTTCGGTTCTGGCCAAGAAAGCCGGCGTGGTTAACTCCACCGTGGGCAGGGCCTTCGCCGGCGAGAAAGTATCGGTGACGACGCTGAGGCTCTTGGCCACCGCCCTGAACGGAACGTCGGTCGACGAGGTGATCGAAAAGTTGCTCGACGGAGGCGACCCGCCGCCCGAAGACGATCCGCCACCCGAACCCGGAAAGACGTAGCGAGCGAATGATGTCGGTGCGCTCGGAGTTCACCGCCGGCTCCGGGACGTGAGCGCTCTGACCATCGCGTTGTAGCTGTCGTCCTTGTTTAAGTGGGTGTAGCAGCTCGCAATGACCTCAGGGGATGCTCCGGCGATGAATGACAGCTGCACCGAGTTCATGTCCCGGCGCAGCATCTCGGTGATCCAGGAATGTCGGAGCAAGTGGGGGTGGACCCGTTTGGGAATCCCGGCTTTGGCAGCGATGTCCTTGACGATTTGATAGATGCCGCCGCTGGTCAGCGCGTCAAAGTCGGCGAGGGGGCCGCGGCGAGAGGTCAGGAAGATTGCATCCGAGCTGCGCTCCTCGGGGCGATCCGAGATCAGCCCGTCGAGCCGACGGGCGAGGGTTGGCGGCACCGGCACATCCCGGATTCGATCGCGCTTACCGTGGACGCGAACGTGCACCTGCCGGCCGCTACGGATCAGGTCGCCGGCGGTGAGGCGGGTGAGCTCGTCGAGGCGGAGGCCACAGTCGGCGAAGGTACGGATGATCACCTTGTCCCGCTCGCTGGACGCTGCCTGCTCGAGCTGATCAACCTCAGCCCGGCTGAGCACATCTCGGATGGGGCGACCGCGGCGAGGGAGCTGGGGCGTGGCCAGCACCGGTTCGCCTTCCCGGCTCGCCCAGCCGAAGAGCAGTCGGATCGGACGGATGTAGGTGGCGACGGTGTGCTTGGAAAGCGGCTGGCCGGCTTTCGTAGTGCGGGCGAGGAGCTCTGAGGTGAACCGGTCGACGGCGCGACGGTCGAGCTGGCTGAGATCCGTGATGCCCGCCCGTTCGCACCACGGGAGAAACACCGAGTACATCGAGTAGGTGTACTGGCGCTCGCTGCGCGGCGAGATCCCGCGCGCCCGGCAGTTGCTTAGGTAGTCATCGGCGAGGAGCGTCAGTGAGGACGGGGTCCTCGTCTTCAGGACTCGTACGGTCATGATTTGGCAGCCCTTCATGCAGACATTGGAGCGTTTATGGTCGTCGACTGAGCCGAAAAATCAATGCTCAGGAGCGACTAATCGGGTGATGTTTTGAGGACTTATCCACAGGTCGAAATCACCCGAAAAGGCCCGAATTGAATTCAAAATTCGGGTTGGCTGGGGAGGGAGGATTCGAACCTCCGATTGGCTGATCCAGAATCAGCTGCCTTACCACTTGGCCACTCCCCAGCGGGAGCCATCGAGTGTACCGGACGCCCCCCGCGACCCCCTGTTTGCCGCCTTGGTACGCGGCATATACTGCTCAGTGATGGATCTCCTCGAGCTGCTCCGCTTTCAGGCCCGGCGCTATCGGTGCTCGGCGTGTGGCGAGAACATGGCCGACTGCGGGATCAACGTGCTCGCCCAGCAGGGCAACCGCGCGCTGGTCCGGGTGACCTGCGCGTCATGCAACGACGAGAACCTCCTCCAGATCATCTTCCAGACCGAGGCTGAGGAGAACAAGGTCCCTGCCATCGACGAGGGTGTCCCGGACGTCGCGGATCCCATCACCGGTGACGAGATGCTCGAGCTCCACTCCTTGCTCTCCTCGCACGAAGGCGCCCTCACCGAGCTGCTCGTCAAGCGCTGACCGCGACCTCCGCGGAGGCTCGTGCGACACTTGCCCGCCGTATGGCGAATCTCGATCCCGGCCAGAGCATGGTCTTCGACGCCCTCTACGGCCTCGAGTTCGGAGAGACCACCCCGGAGCACATGACCGCGTCGTGCCCGGTCACCCCGAAGGTCCTTCAGCCGTTCGGCATCGTCCACGGCGGTGTCTTCTGCGCCATGGCCGAGACGATCACCTCAGTGGGCACCTACCTCGGCGTCCAGGAGGCGGGCAACATCTCTGTGGGGATGTCCAACAACATGAACTTCCTCCGTCCCATCACGACCGGCACCATCCACGCCGAGGCGAAGCCGCGCCACCGCGGACGCACCACCTGGATCTGGGACGTTGAGATCACCAACGACGACGGCGCTCTCTGCGCCATCGGCCGCGTGACGATCGCGGTCAGGCCCCGGTCCTAGCCTCCTGCGAGTCGACCAGCCGCTTGGCGGCGTACGCGCCCCCGGACGAGGCGGCGGCACTCACGCCTCGCAGCACCACCTTCTGCCAGATCGGCGTCTTGTCCCCGCCCTTCTTGATCTCCTTGCGCAGCTCGTGGAGCTCGGCGACCAGTTCCTCCAGGGTCACCGGATCCGCCTCCTGCTCCTCCTTGTCGCCGCGCAGCCGCGAGCGGACGATCACGATCGTCCCGATGAGCACGATCGCTCCACCCGCGATGGCGGCATAGCGCGGTCCATCCCGGCGCAGGCGCGCCTTCCAGTCGAGCTCGGCTCGCACCTTCTGTTCCAGCCGGCTGGCGCTCTGCGCGAACGCCGCCTTGGTCAGCTCCCGCTGACGCTGCGCTTCGTCAGTTCCCGGAGCCACTCGGCATCCTCCTTCAAGGTTTCCTGCACGTTCTTCCGTCCCCGCTTGATCGCCTTTCTCGCCCGCGACTGGCCGAAGTAGATGAGCACCAAAGCGAGAATCAAGAAGATCCCGCCGAGCGCCGCCCACCTCGCCCACTCGCTGCCCAGGATATTGAGCCCGGACGGCAGCGCCCCCAATGCCTCGATCACGCCGATCAGCAGGAACACCGACGCGGCCATGATCAGCGCGATCGCAATCGCGAGCTGAATCACCGCTCGTTTCAGTTCGGACGCGACAACATTCAGCTCCGCGCGAGCGAGCTTGATGCCGTCCTCTACCACCTGACGCGCGAGGGTGATGGGGTCGGTGCTGTCAGGCGCGTCGCCGTCCACGGTACCTCCAGACATCCGATCGGGAGCTCAACGCGACACTGCAGTGCGGCTCGTCGCCCGCAAGCTCACCCAAACTCGCAAGGTTGCATGATACTTGCGCGTACCCGGGAGGGCGTAACCCGACTCATGGCAACCCCGTTGGACACGCAGATGGCGGATATTTCTCCACTTCAACGACTCCCCCGCAGCGGTCCCGATGGCTCTGCTGACCTAGCGGTTCGCGTCCGCTACCTCCGCCGCAGCCGTCGCTTTGCGACCGGCCGGATGTGGATCGGCGTCTGGGTCACCGCGTTCGCTGTGGTTGGTTGGCTGTTCATCGCGGGGTTCGCCGGCTTCAACCACTGAGCCGGGGAGGACCAGCGGCGATCGCTCAGTCGATCAGCTCGCGGAGGTCCTGGAGCTGGAGTGAGATCCATCGCGTGATGTCATTGGTTCGCACCACGTCGCGAATCTTGGCCTGCCGCGCCTTCTTCTGCGCGTCGTCCATCATCAGCCCGAGGTAGAGCGCCTCGGCGGTCTCATCGATGTCAAACGGATTGACAGTGATCGCCCATTCACCGAGCTCCTCGTGCGAGCCGGCATTCTCGCTGAGCACCAGGACCCCGTCGCGCTCATTGACGAGCGGCCCCTCCTTGGCGACGAGGTTCATCCCGTCGTAGATCGGATTGACGAGGAGCACGTCAAAGATGCGATATCCCGCAATTGCGCGCTCCATGTTGTCCTCGATCTCCACGCGAATCGGCGTCCAGCCGCCGCGACTGTATTCGCGATTGATCCGCGCCGCCACACGCAGCACGCTGCCGAGGTAGGCGCGATAGTCGTCGATATCTTGCCGGCTCGGTTGCAGGAAGGCCCAGAACATGACGTCGCCGGTCAGCTCGGGATGAGCCTCGAGCATGCGCTCGTATGCGAGGAAACCGCGGACGATGTTCTTGCTCAGGTCGGTGCGGTCGACGCGCAGGATCAGGTGCTTCGGACGCCACTGGTCGATGCGTTCGATTTCCGCGAGCACCGCGGGTTGTTCGGAATGCTGGATGAACGTCTTCGGATCGACGCTGATCGGGTAGTTGCGCACCCACACCGCGCGCCCTTCCGAGAACACCGTGCGCTCGCGGTGGTCGACGGTGAGCCCGAGGTTCTGCTCGCACGTCATCAGGAAGTTGCGCACGTCGCGTGACGTCTGAAAGCCGATGATGTCCGAGCCGAGCAAACCGTGCACGATCGCATCGCGGATGTGCCGCGGCAGCACGGTCCAGTACTGTGGCGTCGGCCACGGGATGTGCACGAAGTGCTGGATGCGCACGTCGGGACGCTGTTCGCGGATCAGCCCCGGCACGCAGTACATCTGGTAGTCCTGCACGAACACCACCGCCGGTTTGTCGGCGCCGTCGACCTCCGCGATCACACGGTCCGCGACGAGCCGGTTCACCGTGACGTACCCGTCGCGCCACGCCCGGTGGATGGTCTCGTCGACGACCGGCTCGCGGGCCAGGTCCCACAGGTAGTGCTGGATGAACCACAGCAGCGGGTTGGAGATGACGTTGTAGTAGAGGTCGTATGCCTCGGTGGTCGGCTCCACGAAGGCGACCCTGAGCATGGTGCCGTCCTCGGTGGTCAGCTCGGCAGGATCACCTCGTTCCGCGAGCTTGCGATCTGACGCATCGCGGGCCAGCGCGACCCATACGGCCTCGGTCGCCGAGGCCAGCGAGGTCATCGCGGTGACCAGTCCCCCGGCACCCTTGACCAGCCGCTCCGATGTGCCCCGATACGGGTCTGCATTGTGCAGGACCAGCGGGGCCCGGTTGGCGACGATGATGGGCTGGACGCCGCCGAGGATCCTGCGCGTGTACGGCTCGATCGCCGACAAAGGCTCGACTCCTTCTCACGCCGAGCGGGGCCTGCCCGCCGAGCCCATGCTACCGGGACCGCCCTTGCGAGGGCCTCAGCGGCCACAATCCCATGGCCATGGCCCATCCCATCGCCGAATACCGCGTCGATACGGCGCGCCTGACGCTCTCGGTGCGAGACCACTCCGGTGGCGAGCCGTCCATCCTGGCGCTTCACGGCCTGGCGAGCAACGCGCGCTGGTGGGACCTCGTCGCGGACGACCTCGTTCCCGCACATCGGGTGATCGCCGTGGACCTGCCCGGTCACGGCATGAGTGATCGCCCGGACTCCGGCTACGACTTCGACACCGTTGCGCGCGACCTCGAGGGATTGCTCGCATCGCTCCGCCACCCCGAGCCGGTGGTGGTGGTGGGGCACAGCTGGGGCGCGACGGTCGCACTCGCGTTCGCGGCGAACTTCCCCCAGCTGGCGCTCGGCGTCGTCTGCATCGACGGTGGCGCCGGCGACCTCAAGGCGTACTTCGGTCCGAGCTGGGAGATGGCCGAGCAGACAATGCGCCCGCCGGCGCTGAAGGGGGTCACGCCGGCGATGCTGCGCGCGTGGATGGACTCGTCGCCGCTGCGCGATGGGTCCGATCCCGACACCGCTGCCGGGATCCTGCTGGGCAACTTCGAGGACGACGGCACCGGAGCCGGCACGCTTCGCGCGCGCCTGTCGCTCGAGCATCACATGGCGATCGCCCATCACCTCTTCGACGCCAACGGCTTCGAGCTGATGGCGAAGGTGCGCTGCCCGATGCTCTTCATCCCGGCCGGTCATCCCGACCACGAGGACTCGCCGAAGGTGCGCTCGATCGAGAAGGCCAAGGAGGTGGTCGGCGATCGCGCACGCTTCGTGTGGATCGACGGTGTGCACGACCTCCCGGTGCAGCGACCGAAGCAGGTGGCCGCAGCGGTAGCCGCCTTCGTCGACGAGCTGGTCGTGGCTCAGCCGAGCAGCACGTCCCAGAAGTAGCGCTCGCTCCGGGGTACGCCCTGGTCGACGTGGATGTGCTTCACCTCGGTGTACTCGAGCAGGCCGGCGCGCCCGTGCTCGCGACCGATGCCACTCTGCTTGTAGCCCCCGAAGGGCGCCAGCGGATTGAGCAGGTGCCAGTCGTTGATCCAGACGGTCCCGGTGCGCAGCTGCTTCGCGATCTCGATGGCGCCGCGCGTATCCCGCGACCACAGGCCGCCCGCGAGTCCATAGATGGTGCGGTTGGCCCGCTGGATCACCTCGCCGAGATCGCTCCAGCGCTGCACCGCGAGGACCGGTCCGAAGATCTCCTCGGTGCCCGCGTGCGACTCCGGCGAGACGTTGGTGAGCACGGTCGGCTGGATGAAGAAGCCGCGATCGCCAACGTTGGGCGCGCGTCCGCCACCGCACGCGACGGCGGCGCCCTCCTGCTTGGCGCGCTCGATCGCCGACAGGATCATGTCGTACTGCGCGCGGTTGATCACCGGGCCGACCTGTGTATCGAAGTCGGTCGCGTCGCCGACGCGCAGCGACGCCGCACCGTCGACGAGGCGATCGACGAACGTGTCGTAGATGTCGTCGTGGACCAGCAGGCGCGTGCCCGATTCGCACATCTGCCCCTGGTGGAAGAAGGTGCCGAAGAGCGCGCCGTCGACGGCGATGTCGAGGTCCGCGTCGGGGCAGACGATGTTCGCCGACTTGCCCCCGAGCTCGAGCGTCACCTTCTTGATGGTGGGTGCAGCAGCGGCCAGGATCTTGCGGCCGGTGGCCGTGGATCCGGTGAAGGCGACCTTGTCCACGTCGGGGTTCTCGACAAGCTCGATGCCCGCGTCGACGCTGTCGCCGGTGACGACATTGAGCACGCCCCTGGGGAGGAGACCGGTCTCGTCGATTGCACGCGCGAGCGCGAGTGCGGACAGCGGCGTCTGCGCGGCGGGCTTGAGGACGATCGAGTTGCCCATGGCGAGCGCCGGCGCGATCTTCCACATCGCGAAGATGAGTGGGTAATTCCACGGGATGATCCCGGCGCACACGCCCACCGGCTCGCGCTGGACGAAGTTCCAGGACACGTACGGGGAATCGATCCAGGGCAGCGGCTCGTACCAGGGCACGCCCAGCGCCTGCTCGGCCATGCTCCGGAACCACTCGATGGCGAGGGGCACGTCGACCACCGATGTCTTGCGCAGCGCGGCGCCCGCGTTCTGCGATTCGAGCAGCCCCCAGTCGTCGGAGACCTTCTGGAGGTGCTCGACGATCTGGAACATGATCTGAGTCCGCTGCAGCTGTGACTTGAGGCGCCAGTCGCCGGCGTCGAAGGAACGGCGTGCGGCGGCGATGGCCCGACGCGCGTCGGCGCGTGTGCTCGCAGGCGCGACGGCCATCACCGCTTCGGTCGACGGGTTGATCACGTCGTAGGTGCGTCCGTCCTCGGCGCCGGTCCACTCACCGTCGATGTACTGCTGATACGTCGCCACGTCGGGCTCGACGACCGCTGTCACTGACCACCTCCACCGCCGTTGGCCGCTGTTGACACCGGTGTCGATTATGCGGCGGGGGCTTTCGCCGGTCTCACCGCCGCCTCGGCTTGACATGCAGCCATTCGGCTGCCTATGATGGCGCCATGAAAGGCAACCCAACGGGTGCATATCGACGGAACGACGTCGATGCCGTGTTTCGCGCCCTCGCCGACCCCAGCCGGCGTCTTCTGCTTGATCGGCTCGCGGGACGCAACGGGCAGAGCCTGCGCGAGCTCTGCACGGGCCTGGAGATGACGCGTCAGTCGGTGACCAAGCACCTTGCGCTCCTGGAAGCCGCCGGCGTGGTGACGGCGGAGCGGCGCGGCAGGGAGAAGCTGCATTTCCTGAATGCAGCACCAATCAACGACATCGCAGACCGCTGGATCGGCCGCTATCGCGGGCGGGCAGAGGCGCTGGCAGATTTGCAGCACGCATTGGAGGACACGACCATGGGGCAGACCGAGTTCGTCTACATCACCTACATCCGCACGACGCCCGAGCAGCTCTGGCGAGCGCTCACCGAACCCACATTCATCCGCCACTACTTCGAGGGTGGCGGCCCGGAGTCCGACTGGCAGGTCGGATCGCCGATCCGCTGGAAGATGAACGCCGCCGATGAGAACCACGACTGGGATCAGCGCGTCCTGGTCGCCGATCCGCCGCGCACGCTCTCGTACTCCTGGCACAGCTACGAGCCCGAGATGGCTGCGATCTTCGGATACGACGACGCTCGGCTCGCTGAGCTCCGCAAGGAGGCCCGCTCGAAGGTGACCTTCGGGATCGAGCCTGCCGGATCGGTGGTCAAGCTCACCGTGCGTCACGACGATTTCGTGCCCGACAGCGAGATGCTCAAGGCGATCACCCAGGGGTGGCCGATGATCCTCTCGAGGCTCAAGACGATGCTCGAGACCGGCGAGGTGGCGGCGCCCCTCGTGAGTGGCGTCGCGCAAGCCTGACCCTCACTTCATGACGACCGCGGCGGCGCGCATTTGTCCGCGCCGTCGCGGTGACCATACCCTACGATACTGTCATTCTGCGAGCGCATACAGTGGAGTGGCGGCATGGATCAGATCGAGTTCGCCGACGGCTTCGACAGACCAGACACGATCGCCTTCGGGCTCGGCGCCGGGCAGGTCGCGGTGGTCATGGCCTGCGCCCTCGGGGCGTACTCGCTGGTGCGGTCGCCGCTGCCCCCGACGTTCGTCGACCCGATCGCCGGCGTGCTTGTCGTCGTCGGGGCCGCGCTCGGGTGGCTGAGGATCGACGGGCGACCCGCGCTCGACTGGGCGATCTTCGCCAGCCGTTTCTGGATGCGCCCGCGGCGGGGGACGACCCGGTGGGAGCTCGCGACCACCACGCCGGGTGATGACGCCCAGCCGGAGCCGAGGCAGGCGGCGCCGGGAGCCGTCATCGAGCTCTTCGCTCAGCGCAGCGCGCCGCTCGCGAGCGTCCCGGTGACGCCTCCGGTGCTTCGCCCGATCAGCCGGGGCAGCGGCGCGCGACGGGTGACCTTCTTCTCGCTGCGGGGCGGCACCGGACGCAGCACGCTGGCCACCGAACTCGCGTGCCTGCTCGCCGCCAGCCACAGCGAGCAGCGGGCCGCGCCGCGGGTGGCGCTCGTCGACCTCGACCTGCGCAGCCCGAGCGTGGCGGTTCGCCTCGGCACGCCGGAGCAGACCCTGCTCGACTACGCGCTCGCCCCGTCCGAGGACAGACGTGTCGTCGATTTCATGGCCACCCACTCGTCCGGCGCCCGGCTCCTGCTCGGTCCACAACGAGCCGTGAACCCCGAGTGGCCGGTGACGCCGGCGCTCCTGCGCGAGGTGCTCCGCGAACTGGACATGGAGGCGTTCGATCTTGTTGTCCTCGACGTGTCGCCGGAGCTGTCGCAGCTGAACACCACGGCGATCTGCGCGTGCGATGACGTGTTCGTCGTCGTCGTGCCGACAGCCGGCGGTGTGCAGGATGCGTACCGCAGCACCGAGGCGCTTCGCCGTCTCGGGCTGCGCCATCAGCTCCGCTACATCGTCAATCGATCCGGGCCCGAGACGGACCTGAGCGAGCCGATGGCCGACCTCGGCGGTCAGGTGATCGGCGACATCCCCGATGACGAGTCGGTGGTCAACGCCGAGAACGCGCATCGACTCGTGAGCCTCGACGAGTCGGCTCCTGCGGCGATCGCGCTGCGCCGTCTCGCGCGCCGGGTTGGGAGCGAGCTGCGCGCCTAGTGGCCGGTCTGAGCAGCTGGGGCTGGCGGCCGTCGGCGGCATCCGTACTCGCGTCGAAGATCGAGGTCCGTGGCGACTATTGCGAGTACGCCGACCGGGTTTCGGCGGTGCTCGCGACCAGCGAGCTGGACGTCGAGGCGCTGGATCCCGCGCGCAAAGCGGCCGCCTCGGCGTCGTTCTCGCGGATGTGCCACACGCTGCAGATCCCCTTGCAGCTGCTCGTCCGCGTCCGGCTCCTCGGCGCACCGGACGCTGCAATCAGTGAAGGCCCGCATGCGCATCTCGATGAAGCGATGCACCGCCACTGGACCGAACAGCTCCTCGACGGAAACCGGCATACCCGTCAGGTTCTGGTTGCGCTGAGCGCCTCGACGCCCGCTGCGCTTGACGCGGCGTGCGCGCACGCGACGGATCGCCTTGCAGCGCTCGGCGTGAGCGCGACGCGCCTCCATGAGAGCGCGCTGGTGGATGCCGTGACCGGCGGCCTCGACAGGAATTGCGATTGGTATGAATATCCCAAGCACGTCGTGGTCGGCGGGATGTTCGTACGCGGTCATGCGCTCCGCCGCCTCCCCGGTCACGCGGTGGGCGCGGGGTGGTTGGCACCGCTGCTCAGCGTGCAAACCGAGTGCGACATCGCCATCCACCTAGTGCCGGCACCACTCGGGGAGGCACTCGGCCGCCTCAGCCGGCGCCTGCGTGACTTCTCTGCACATCGCATGCTCGAGGTCGAGCGAGGCGCGCTCGGCGATGTGCATGTCGACATCGGTTTCGACTCCGCAACCGCGCTCCGCGACAGGCTTGCGCGCAACCAGGGACGTCCGCTCCATCTCTCGGTAGTGGCAACGGTGCGCGGCGATTCCCTCGACGTTGTGCACGCCCGCAGCGAGGCGCTGCGCGTCGCGTTCGCGTCATCGCTCATCGGCGTCGAGGCGACGCACTTCCGCCACATGGCCGCGCTGGTGAGCACGCTCCCGCTCGGCGTCGAAGCGATGAGCGCCGGCAAGCTCGTCGACTCCGCGGCTGCTGCGACCTGCATCCCGTGGGTCGAGGCCGGCTGCTCGGATCCGGGGGGATACCGGCTCGGCGCGGCGGTCACGTCCGGGCTCCCGGTCAAGGTCGCGCCGTTCGATACGACGCGCCATCCCAATCCCAACGTCGCCGTCTTCGCGGCGTCGGGTCACGGCAAGAGCTTCGCGATCGGGACGCTCGTGCTCGAAGCCGCGGTCGCGGGCGTGAACTCGGTGATCATCGATCCCGAGGGCGAGTACCGCGGCCTGGTCCGCGCGCTCGGCGGCCGCTACCTCGAACTCGCGCCCGGCACGGGCGCTGCAGTCAACGTGTTCGAAGCTGCGAGCGATGACCCCGAAGCGGCGATTGCCGCGGTGGTCGACCTCGTCACGGTGCTCTGCGGCGATCAACTCGGCGAGGTGGAGCGCGCAGTCATCGACGCCGCGGCGCGCGCGGGCCTGGATCGCGCGGCGGATGACCGCCGCGTCCCGCTCCTCGAGGACTGTCTGCCCACGCTCGACGTCGATGCGCGTCCCGTCGCCGCTGTCGTTCGCCGGTTCTGCACCGGAGGCCTCGGTGCGCTGTTCAACCGTCCGACCTCACTCGCCGTCGATTCCGGTGTCTGCGCGATCTCGCTGCGCGACATGCCACCCGAGCACGTGGCGGCCGCCACACTCATCGTCGCACGCTGGTTGTGGGAGTTGGTCCGACGCGACCAGCGGCGCCGTCATATCGTGTTCGACGAGGTTGGCGCGCTCTGCGTGCACCGCCCCCTGCGCGATCTGCTCGTGCAGTTGGCGCGGCGCTGCCGGAAGTACAGCGCGTCACTGGTTGTGGCGACACAGAACGCGCAGGACCTGCTCGGTACCGATGAAGGCAGCGTGATCGCTACGAATTGCGCGGTGGTCCTCCTCGGTGGTCATCGAGCGGCGGAAACCGCACGGATGGAACGTGCGTTCGGTCTCACCGAGGCGCAGCGAAGCTTCCTCGAGACCGCATCTCGCGGCGAGTTCCTGCTGCTCGCGGGCGATCGGCGCGTTGCCATGCGCATCGAGGTTCCGGAGGTGCACCGGTCCATACTCAATGGCGAATTCGAGGCGCACTACCCCCTTGACGGCAGCCCTCCCGACTCGCAAGATATGGGGGCTCCCGGACGGCTGAGCCCCAAGATATGGGATCATTCGTGTGATCTCACTACGTGGAGATAGGGGCTCGAGGTCGCCAGGGCGCGGTCCTGCACACGTCTCTGCACAATGAAGCGCCCACCAGCTAGAAGAGGAAAGACCGTGGATCGATCCGCCTCCAAACCCGTCCCAGACGACTCGCACAGCATCTCGATGGAACCCCCGTCGGGGCGCAGATCGGGACGCCGAAATGGGACCGCGCAGGCGCGCGTCAGTGCCAAAGTGGAGGTCGAAGGCGGCGGGATTCACGTCGAGCGGCGCTTCACTCACGAGGGTGTACATCCCTTCGATGAGGTGACCTGGGAACAGCGCACCGCGGCCATTGGCAACGAGAAGGGCGAGACCGTCTTCGAGCAGAAGGATTGCGAGATTCCCACGTTCTGGTCACAGATGGCCACAAACGTCGTGGTCAGCAAGTACTTCCGCGGCAAGCTCGGGACGCCCGGTCGCGAGACGAGTGTCAAGCAGATGATCTCTCGGGTTGCGGAGTCCATCGGGAAGTTCGGGCGGTCAGGCGGCTATTTCGCCACCGAGACCGACGCGCAGGCGTTCCAGGACGAGCTCACTCACCTGTTGCTGCATCAGAAGATGGCCTTCAACAGCCCGGTGTGGTTCAACCTCGGCGTCTCCACGAGTAAGCCCCAAATTTCCGCGTGCTTCATAAACAGTGTCGAGGACACGATGGAGTCGATCCTCACGCTCGCCAAGACCGAGGGCATGCTCTTCAAGTACGGCAGCGGCACGGGGACCAATCTCTCCAGCATCCGCTCGTCGACCGAGTCGCTCGCAGGGGGCGGTACCGCCAGCGGGCCGGTGTCCTTCATGAAGGGCTTTGACGCGTTCGCCGGTGTCATCAAGAGCGGTGGCACGACTCGTCGCGCCGCCAAGATGGTCATCCTCAATTCCGACCATCCCGACATCGAGGAGTTCATCACCTGCAAGGTGAGCGAGGAGCGCAAGGCGTGGGCGCTCATCGAGGCCGGCTACGACAGTTCCTTCACCGGTGAGGCGTACGCCTCCGTCTTCTTCCAGAACAGCAACAACTCGGTCCGCGTGACCGACGAGTTCATGCGCGCAGTGCAGGACGACCGCGACTGGCACCTGCACGCGGTCACCGACTCCAGCCGGATCCTCAAAACCGTGAAGGCGCGCGAGCTGATGCGGCTCATCGCCGAATCGGCGTGGCAGTGCGGCGACCCCGGCATGCAGTACGACACCACCATCAACGACTGGCATACCTCCGCGGCAACGGGTCGCATCAACGCGAGCAACCCGTGCAGCGAGTTCATGTTCCTCGACGACACCAGCTGCAACCTGGCGTCGATCAACCTCACGCGGTTCCTCAACGACGACGGCTCCATCGACATCGAGGCCTACAAGCACGCGATTCACATCACCATCACTGCGCAGGAGATCCTGGTCAGCAACGCCTCGTACCCGACCGAGAAGATCGCCAGGAACAGCGAGGAATTCCGCCCGCTCGGACTCGGCTACGCCAATCTCGGCGCGCTGCTCATGGCGCGTGGCGTTCCCTACGATTCCCCGCAGGGCCGTGACCTGGCCGCGTGCCTCACCTCGATCCTCACAGGCGAGGCCTACGCGCAATCAGCGCGAATCGCGCGCGAGATCGGACCGTTCAGCGGCTACGCCGTCAACCGCCAGCCGATGCTGCGCGTGGTCGGCAAGCACCGTGAGGCCGCGTACAACATCCCGACCGACAACATCGAGCCCGACCTCACCGCCGCGGCGCGCCACGCGTGGGACGAGGCCCACGAGCTCGGCGCGCGTCACGGCTATCGCAACTCGCAGGCCTCGGTGCTTGCTCCCACCGGAACGATCAGCTTCATGCTCGACTGCGACACCACCGGGGTCGAACCGGACATCGCGCTCGTCAAGTACAAGAAGCTCGTCGGCGGTGGCATGCTGAAGATGGTCAACGGCACCGTGCCTGCTGCGCTGCGCAGGCTCGGCTACGGCGAGACCGCAATCGGTGACATCGTCGCGTTCATCGACGCCAACGACACCATCGAAGGCGCGCCCACGCTTCGCGAAGAGGATGTCGCGGTCTTCGACTGCGCGTTCACGCCGCAGAACGGCAAGCGCTCGATCACGTGGCAGGGCCACCTGCGGATGATGGCAGCGGTGCAGCCGTTCATCAGCGGCGCGATCTCCAAGACGGTGAACATGCCCAACGAGGCGACCGTCGAGGACATCGAGCGCGCTTACACCGACGGCTGGAAGCTCGGCCTCAAGGCGGTCGCCATCTACCGCGACGGCAGCAAGCGCAGCCAGCCGCTGGCGACCAGCATCGACAAGACCACTGGGCATCGCGTGCAGGTCGTCGAGCGCCCGCTGCGCAAGCGTCTCCCCGCCGAGCGCACCGCGATCACGCACAAGTTCGAGGTCGGCGGCCACGAGGGCTACATCACTGTTGGCCTCTACGAGGACGGCACACCGGGAGAGATCTTCCTGCGTATGGCCAAGGAGGGCTCGACGGTCAGCGGACTGATGGACTCGTTCGCCACCGCGGTCTCGCTCGCGCTGCAGTACGGCGTCCCCCTGCCGGCGCTCGTCGACAAGTTCTCGCACACCCGCTTCGATCCGCAGGGCTTCACGCGGAACCCGGAGATCCCCATTGCCAAGTCGGTGATGGACTACATCTTCCGGTGGCTCGCCTCCCGCTTCCTGCCTCAGGAGGAGCGCGATCGCCTCGGCATCATCCGCCGCGAGTCGGACGGAAGCGTCGCCGAACCCGTGTCAGCCGCCGAGGCCGCGATCGAGGCCATGGCACCGGTCACGGTTGCCCCTGTTTCAGCGGCGCGCAAGCCCACCACCGCGATTCCCCTGACCAGCGCAGGCGCATTCATCAACCAGGAAGATGCACCCACCTGCAGCGACTGCGGCAGCCTCATGGTGCGCAACGGCGCCTGCTACAAGTGCCACAACTGCGGAGCAACGAGCGGCTGCAGCTGATCTCCTAAGCACCTCCTCCCCTCTCGCCCGGGCCGCCTCCGAAACGCTTGGAGGCGGCCCTCTCAGTTGCGACCGGAGGGACGCGATTGCAAGGCCTGTCGCTACGGCCTCAAAGGCGCCGGCGCCATGGTCACTCATACGTCCGCGCGTCGACCGTCTTCGCGCTTCATCCTTGACAGGTGCAACGGAAGCAACCTCAACCGCCTCCCGACTCAGACTGCAAGGACGCCGTGTTTTCCGGATTCACCGCCTGGGTCTTCGAGTGGTTCTCTGGCCTCGAGCGGGACAACTCACGCGCATATTTCACCGCCACGCGCGAGCGGTACGAGCTCGAGGTTCGGGGCGCTCTCACGGCGATGCTGCGGGAGCTGAGGGGCGCGTTCGGTGGTGAGGTTCGCGTGTTCCGGCAGCAGAACGACATGCGGTTCGCTCCCGCGTCGCCATACAAAACACGAACCTACGGCGTCCTGGAATTCACGTCGCCGCCCAGGGCGCGGCTCTACGCCGATGTGTCCGCGCGTGGCGTCTACTCCGGGTCGGGATACCACCGGCTGGCGTCCGACCAGCTGGCCCGGTACCGCGCCGCGGTCGTCGATGAGCAGCTCGGTACGCTCCTCTTCGAAGCGCAGGCCATGGCTCTGGATGCAGGCCTCGAACTGATCGGCGACGATCTGAGTTCCGTGCCTCGCGGTTACGCACGCGATCACCCGCGGGCGGAGTTGCTGAAGCACAGGTCGATGCTGGCCGGCCGGTTGCTGTCCGGTGGGCCGGGCATCAGTCGCGAGGACGCGCTCGACCATGTCGCCGGAAGCTGGCGCGCCGCTGCACCGCTCACCAGCTGGCTGGATGAGCACGTCGGTCCCAGCACCGTCGCACCGCGCGAGCGCTGGCCGCGCCGACCGGCGACGCCTACCTCCGGATAGCTGCCGCCGCGCTAGCGCGCCTGAGCTGCAGCTTGCGCGGCAGGGCACCTGTCTGTATCGCGGCCGCAGGCGACGAAATCGCACGTCCTGCACAATGCGCCGCCGGTTGGTGCGACCCCGTCTGCACGCTGCTCGAGACGTTGTCGCGTCAGTGCGCCGACGAGACGCTCGCACAGCTCGGTGAGGTGGACACGCTCGGTCGCAGAGAAGGATTCCAGTGTTGGAGCGATTGCGCCTTCGCGCGCTTGTCGAACTCGTCTCGCGAGCGTTGCGCCGCGGGCAGTGAGCGTGATCTCGCGCGCCCGGCCGTCGCGTCCCTGCCGGCGAACGACGTAGCCGGCCAGAACGAGGCGATCGACGAGGCGCACGGCGCCCGAATGGGTCAGACCAACGACGTCGCTGAGGGTCTGAATGGATCCCCCCGGGGAGAATTCGAGCAACGCGACCAGCGCGGACGCGGAGACGACATCCATCTCGGCGGCGTCACACATCGCATCGCGGATGCCATCAGTGACTCCCGTGGCAAGAGCTCCGAGGAGATTCGCGAGCCGCGCGTCTGAGGAAGTCACGAGGAGGTCTCCGCTGGTACCGTCATTGTATGATCGGATCATACATCCGGGACAGTCGATCAAGACCAAGACGGAGGAACGTCACGATGACCGGGACATTCATCGCCGAGAAGCAGGTCACCATCAACGCTGCGGCTGCTGCCGTCTGGCGTGCGTTGACGGAACCAGAGTCGGTCAAGCAATACATGCACGGAACCAACATGCAGACCACGTGGGAGATCGGCAGCGCCATCACCTGGAAGGGCGAGTGGCAGGGCAGGACCTACGAAGACAAGGGCACGGTCCTGGCATTCGTACCGCTGAAGTTGCTGCAGACGACGCATTGGAGTCCCATGGGCGGCAGCGAGGACAAGCCCGAGAATTACCACACGGTGACCTATGAGCTGGCGGACCATGGCCGTGAGACGACGCTGACGGTCAAGCAGGACAACAACGCCAGCCAGGAAGACGCGGACGCGATGGCGGAGAAGAACTGGGGCCCGGTGCTCGACGGCCTCAAAGCGGTTGCAGAGAAGGAGGGCTAGCGCCGCCCCGGATCGCCAGACCTCAGTGCCCGGGTGATTGGTCGTCCCCCTGGGCAGCCTGGGTCGCACTCGGGTCACCGCCTCGGCCTCGAAGCAATCCCGCGAAGAAGACCGCGATGAGGGCGCCCGCCAGGGGACCGACGACGTACACCCAGGAGTGCGTGAGATCACCTCGGATGAGATCCGGGGCGAATGACCGCACCGGGTTCATTTGATGCTCCGCTGAGCGGGCTCGACCAGAGTCCGGCAAGTGCGATGTACGCGCCCACGGCAACTGCAGAGAGTCCGCCGACATTCTGCGCACTTGACGCCGTGCCAAGAATGACGCTGACCAACCCCATGGTGAGGGCCGCCTCGACAACCATCGCCCGAACGTCGCCGAGTGCGGGGGCCGGAATGGTTGCGCCGTGAATGTTCGGGCGACCGACCACAGCCCACAGGAAGAGGCACGCGAGCACTGCTCCCGCAACTTGCGCGACAACATAGCCCGGCACTCGTCGCCAGGGAAACTCGCGACGGAGCGCAAATGCCAGGCTCACAACCGGGTTGAGGTGCGCGCCGCCAACCTTGCCCATGAACAGGATGACCGCCATGACCGTGAGCCCCGGCGCGGTGACTGCGGCCGCGCGCGAGATCGGGACACCCGTGGCGGATTCAGTGACGCCCGCGCCCACCGCCGCGAGGACCAGGAGAAACGTCCCGAGCAGTTCCGAGAACAGCCGGCGCCACTCCCTCGCAGGGTCGTCGAACTCTTGCACCCATGGTTCGTCGTCACGGCCCCCGGAGCCGGTGCGGACCAGAGCCCCCTGTGCGGCCACAGGCTCGATTTTAGGCTGCTAGCTCGGCTCCTCCAACCGGCGTCTGAGTCGCTGCATATTCCGCGGCGACTCGAGCCGGGCCTGGCGGCGCACCACGAGCGGGACCAGAAGCTTCCCGATGCCAAAGCCTTGAAAGTCGAGTGAAATCGTGACCCGCGAACGCTCGCTTTCAAGCGGGTCGACGCGCACTCGCACGGTGGCGCGGACAGGCCCATCAATGCCGTGCGTCGCCCACGCTTCCGGCGGCCGCAGCTCGGTGACCTCGGACGTTGAGTATCGTTCAGCGCCGCCGACCCTTCGTGCCGTGAAACATTTCGACCCGACGCGCACCGGCTCGCCAGCACTCACATGGCCGCTCACCACGTTCTCCTGCCACTCAGCGAAATGCGCCGGATCAGTGACATACGCGAAGACGTCGGATGCCGGGCGGTCGATGTCAACGGTGGCGACGATCGGTGGCACCTGGTTTCCTCGATTGGACGATTCGGACGCCATGTCTCACAGCAGCGTCGCCTAGGACGAGGCGGGCGCTGCCTGATCGGCCAGCTCCGCGGCGCGCCGGGCCATCTCCTCTTCCGAGACGTCCTCGACGTGCGTGGCGAAGTACCACTGGTTCCCAAACGCATCCTGCACACCGGACATCCGGTCACCGTAGAACTCGGTCGTCGGCTCGCGCAGTGATGTGGCGCCAGCGGCCATTGCACGTGCGTACGTGGCGTCCGAATCGGTGACATACACGTGCAGCATCGCTTTGGTCGTGGCATCCGGCGATGGAGGATCGGCGAGCATCACCACGGAGTCGCCAACGCGCGTCTCTGCGTGACCGAGCCGGCCGTCGGGACCGGGGAGACGCATGATCTCGGTGCCTCCGAGCACATCGACGATGAAGGCGATCAGACGTTCGGCGCCGTCGACGACGAGATACGGCACAACGTTCTGGTAGCCGGACGGCTTGTATTCGGGCATGACCTTGCTCCCCTGATAATCGACGCCCGGAAATTCTAGCCGGGAGTTCCGTTCGGGTGACCACAAAATCGTGCGGTTCTGTAACCGATGGACCACCAAGTGTGGGAGGCGATGGTCGGTTGTGGACCTAATCTTCTGTCCGTGGCTGCCGCTTATCCACGACTTCGCGCCGCCACCGTTGCCGTTGCGGCTCATTCAGCTCCGCGGTGGGTGCGCGGCGCCTATGCGTCCCTGGGGGTCCTGCTCCTCGCGTACTTTGTCTCGCTGATCGTCCGCGCACCGACCCAATCCAATACCCTCGTCGATGGGTGGGGCGTTGCGGCCTTCGAACTCGTTGCCAGCGCCCTCTGCATCTGGCGAGCGGTGTCGACGCGCCGCCGGACGATTCCGCTCTTGCTTGGCCTCGGGATCCTCTCGTGGAGCCTTGGCGACACCATCCTGACGGCTGAAGCGGCGGGAGGTGGAACGCCCCCGGTGCCATCACCGGCTGACGTGTTCTGGCTGGGTTTCTACCCACTCGTGTACGTGGCGCTCGTACTCCTGACACGCAAGCATCTCAACCGCGTCGTAGCGGCGACATGGCTCGACGGCGCCGTGGCCGGCCTCGGCGCGGCAGCACTGTGCGCCTGCTTTGCCTTTAACACCATTCTGAGCTCCGTTGGTGGCAACGCCACGACGGTTGCGACAGACCTCGCCTATCCGATCGGCGATGGGTTGCTGCTCATTCTCGCGGTCGGCGGCACTGCAATCATTCCCGGTCGAAAGCCGCAGTGGCTCCTGCTTGCGTCTGCCATCGGCGTGACTGCAATCGGCGACACGTTCAATCTTTTCGCAAGCTCAGGTACGACGTCGCATCTCGGCGCGATCTTCAACGGGACCGCCTGGCCGATCGCGATTCTGCTGATCTCGGTTGCGGTCTGGGTCCGTCCCCTCGTGGCCACCCCACTGGCGCCGTCTGCGAGCGCCGGGTTTCTCCTTCCGGGCCTGGGCGCATGCGCCGGTCTCTCGATCCTGTTGGTCGACACGTTTCACCAGGTGAGCCCGGTAGCAATCGCCCTTGCCACGGCGACTCTGATCACGGTCGGCGTTCGATTGGCGCTTTCGGTGCGTCGACTTCGATTCCTCACCGAAATGCGTCATCGCCAGGCGATCACGGATCAATTGACCGGTCTCGGAAACCGCAGACAGCTGTTCAACCTGCTGGACGCGTTCTTCGCCGATCAGGCCGACACGGAGACCGTCGAGCGCCATCTTTCGCTGCTCTATGTCGACCTCGATCATTTCAAAGAGATCAACGACTCGTTCGGTCATGCTGCCGGCGACGAGGTGCTCAGACAGTTGGGGCCACGTTTGACCAGCCGGCTTCGCGCCACCGACTTCCTTGTCCGCGTCGGAGGAGATGAGCTCGCCGTCCTCATCATGGATACGGACTCGGACTACGCGGTTGCTGTCGCCCAGCGACTCGTCGCCGAGCTCGAGCAGCCCTTTGAGCTCGACAAGCTCAGCGTCAGGGTCGGCGCGAGCATCGGCATCGCCAGTGCACCAACCGATGCCAACGACAGCGTTTCGCTCCTGCGATGCGCGGATCTTGCGATGTACCGCGCCAAGGTCGGCAGGTCGCCGTACGAGACCTACCGGCGTGACGTCGACGATGAGGGCAACCGGTTGCGGCTTGTCGACGAGCTGCGACATGCCATACAGACTCGTGAGCTCGAGGTGTATTACCAGCCCCAGATCGACCTGATCACGGGGAAGATGTCGGCGATGGAGGCGTTGGTCCGCTGGCCGCACCCGCGCGTCGGGATGATCCCTCCGCTCGACTTCCTGCCGCTCGCCGAGGAAGCCGGTCTGATGCAGTCACTGACCGCGCTCGTCCTCGACCAGGCAGTGCAGCAATGCGCGGCGTGGCGAACTGCCGGTCGGGATCTCACCATCTCGGTCAATGTTTCGGCGAGCAACCTCCTCGATTCCGGGTTCAGCGAATCGGTCATGGCGACGCTGGCGGCCCACGACGTTTCCCCGTCATCGTTGATTCTCGAGATCACCGAGACCACCATCATCAGGGACTTCGATCTCTGCAAGGCCGTCATTGAACAACTCCGCGGCCTCGGACTCGGTGTGTCGATTGATGACTTTGGCGCCGGGGTGACCTCGCTGGCCTATCTGGGAAGCCTCGCCGTCAGCGAACTCAAGCTGGACCGCAGCTTCCTGACTCGCCTCGCGACCGGCGACACGGAGCGGAATCTCGCGTTGGTCAGAGCAACGATTGCACTGGGCCACAAACTGAACATGCGAGTCGTCGCCGAGGGAATTGAAGACGCGGATGCGCTGAATCTCCTTGCCGCAATTGGTTGTGACATGGCCCAGGGGTACTACATCAGCCATCCGATGCCGGCGCGAGAGCTCGGTCCCTCGGGGCCGATGTACAGCGATGTCGTCGAGTCCGACAACGCCGTTGCGTGAGCCGGCGCTGTTGGTGACACAGCACACCGCGCGGGCCGCGTTCGCTCATCACCAGATCCCGGGGATCAGGCGTTTGGTGCGACTCTCGTAGGCGCTATAGGCGTCGCCGAGCACGCGCACGAGCTCGGCCTCTTCCCAGCGAATCCGATACAGCAGCGCGATCGGCGGCAGGATGAAGCAGACGGCCACCGCAAGCCAGTTGCCGATACCGATCCCCACGCCGAGCAGGACCAGAAGGAGTCCCGTGTATGAGGGATGCCGGATCCAGCGGTACGGCCCACGCGAGACGACCGACTGGCCGGCATCAACCTCGATGGTGGTGCGGAACGAACCACCGAGCGTCAACACTGCCCAGACACGGATCGCCAACCCCATCCAGATCACGACCACCCCGACAAGGACAACAAGCACATGGTCTGGAATGCGCAGCGCCGGCGCGATCGCGGGTGACGCCGCGGCGGGTATGAGCGTTGCGTACAGCGCCAGGCGAATCACGATTCGTGAGCCACGGTCCCGCTCGGTGCTGCCCTTCCTGCGCACGAAGTCGCGGATGATCAGGATCAGCTCGAAGACAACCCACGCGCCGATTGATACCGCGTACAGGACGGTTGCGACGGCACCCATGGCGTGAACCTAGCAGGCAAATCCCACGCCGACAACCGAGCTGGAGATGTCGGAGGCCGCAGGCGGTCGGCCTCGGCCGTGGCACCGCGGCAACAAGCCAAGGGCCGCCTCCAGCGTTTGGAGGCGGCCCGCTCTTTTGCGAACGACGTACCGGTGGATCGGTGGCGGGGGGGCGAGCATCAGGACGTGCTCAGGCCGCCCGCCACGAGACGTCGCTCGCGATCGCGGCGCGCAGGGCGCCGGGTCACGAGCCGCCAGAAGGTACGGACGCGGTCGATGTTCGGCACTGCGAGCATCCCGATCGCGACAGCTGCGGCGGTGCCCGCTGCGAGGTCAATGTTGGCAAGGACTGTGTCCGTCGTCATGTCAAGGTCTCCTTGTCAGTGGTGGTTGATTCGACACTGACGACGCTAACGCCGGGCGCTGCGAGCCTCCTTGGACATTTCCGGGAGTTCTCTCAGTGTTGTGCCTCACATCATCCGGTGGTTGCCGACGCCGTTGCGTATGGGGTCGGGTCTGTCACGTGCGCCTGTGCGAACGCCTCACGACGCTCGAAGCAGGTCCCACACGTCCCGCAATGCATCGCACCCCCCCTGTAGCACGACCACGTTCGCTCGAATGGCACGTCCAATTCGCTGCCAAGCCTGACGATGTCGGTCTTCGTCATCGCCAGGAACGGCGTGATGATCTCGATGCTGGCGAGTCCCTCGACGGCGAGGTTGACCATCGATTCGAACGCACGCACAAACTCCGGGCGGCAGTCCGGGTAGATGAAGTGATCGCCGGTGTGCGCGCCAAAGGCAACTGCGCCGGCCTCGCGAGTCACCGCAAGTGCGCACGCGATGCTGAGCATGATCGCGTTGCGATTTGGCACCACCGTGATCCTCATGCTCTCGTCGGCGTAGTGGCCGTCGGGGACCGCTACGGTCTCGTCGGTCAGCGCCGACCCGCTCAGGACATCCGTGAGTCCCGCCGCGTGCAGATCGATGAGCGTCCACGGTGCGTCAAGGTCCGCCGCCATCCGCTGTGCGAACTCCACCTCCTTGCGGTGTCGCTGCCCGTAGTCGAACGAGATCGCGTTGAGCGCATATCCCTGCGCATGAAGCCAGTAGGCCATGGTTGTCGAGTCCAGGCCACCGGACACCACGGCGACGGCGCGACGTTCGGCGATCACCGTGTTGCTGGAGTCCGGCACGATCGGCCGATTGTCTCCGAACAACGCCGACCCGGGCGCGGCCTGGACCTCGCAGGTTACAGTGATGCTATCATATAATCTGCTAATCTACCTATTGGATTGAGGCTAGGAGGTCGAGGCTGTGTTGACGTTGATCCTGATCATCGTTCTCGTATTGCTTCTCGTCGGCGGTGGCGGCTACTTCTGGCGCTCGATGTGACGGGTCGTCAGGGCAGCCGCGCATGAAGAGGCTGCTTCGCGGCGCAGTCGCCGGAGCGGCGGCGACCGCGCCGATGAGTGCCGTCATGGTGGGCGCGAAGAAGTTCGGGCTCATGGGCGGCATGCCGCCCGAGAAGATCACCGCGAAGGTCCTCCGGCGGAGTGGTAACCGGCCGAGCCCTCAGCAGCAGGATGCTCTCGCCACGGTGTTCCACTTCGCCTTCGGCACGGCTGCGGGAGCGGCCTTCGGTGTGGTCGCACCGAAGCGTCTGGCCGCTCGTGTGCCTCTGGGCGTGGCATACGGGGCATCGATCTGGGGTGTCAGCTATATGGGATGGGTGCCGGCGTTTGGCATCATGCCGCCGTCACACCGAGATCGGCGTGATCGACAGGTGGTCATGTTCGCCGGCCACCTTGTGTATGGCGCGGTCCTCGCCATTCTCGTCGGAGGAGTCGCGGACCCGAACGGGTCAGAGGCGGACCCTCAGGCCTGACGCTCCGTCCCCCAATGCAAGCGTTGGGTAGCTTGAAAAGCGAAGCGGCGGTCGGGGTCAACCAGGCCGCTCATTCTCGGCCCGAGACCCCTTCCGCCGCTCACCAGCGGTTGATTTTCAATACCAGCGTCAGATCTTCCCGCCGGCTATCAGCTGTCGCCAGCCCCGGACGTTGATCTCCACGCCATGGCGCTTCGCCGCCGCGCGAATCCTTCGCCATGCCCTGTCACGCTCCGCGTCAGACACGCCCTCGACCTGGTCGAACCGTGCGATGGCGTTGCGCACATGGGAGGCATCGGTCAGTGGTTCCTTGCGCTCCGCCGGAAACGCGAACCGCTCGGCACTGAGCGCGTTGCGATCACGCTCGCGCAGCTCATGGCCCCGCCTTGGCGCCGCTCCCTTGTGACTGGCACGCTGCGCGGCTTTCACATTGGTCCGTGCCGCCTCTTTCTGCCGTTGCGTGGCCATTCGATGACCTCCAGATACTGATAGCGAACCTGTAACTAATAATGATGGCTGCGTACCCGAAGTGGCAAGCGGCGTGATCTCCCCCGGGATGAAGAGCGCGTCAAACTCGTCGTGTGGGTTTGGTGGATAACTCTGGGGAAAGCCTATAGCCGCAGTACCAGATTTCGTCCCAGTCCGTGGACCGAGTACCCGCGACCGCCGTTCAGTCGAAGCGGTCGTCGTAGCCGGCCCGGTGGGGGCAGAGTTTGTCGAGCAGCGCTCCCTGCCACGTCATCAGCGCATCGTGGAGTCTGGCGCCGGATCTCGCTGTCCAGACGGCCGCAGGCGCGGGCACGCTGATGGTGCGTGCGAGATCGGCGATCTGAGCTCGCACACCGGCGGGCACCACGCCTTCAGCCTGCAGGTTCTGGGCCTCGACCGACTCGAGAAGGTCGTCGAAGTCCTGGAGCTGGCGGGTGCGATCGAGGCGCTGCTGCACGAGGGTGCGCGCGCTCCCATACGCGAGACTTCGTTCCTGTATGGCAGTGGCGATGCCCATGTGGACGTGACCTCGTGGGTGTCGGTAAAGATGATAGTGATACTATAAGTATTGCGCCAGGGAGTCAAGCCGCCATTTGGGTGGGGACGCCTGGAACCCAATCGGACTGTTGCATGCCCCATTAACGGTGCACGCGACTAGAATCGAGAACATGATGATCGGGCAATACATCAAATCCACCCTTGATCGATGCGGTACCGGACAGGGTGTCGAACGTGGCCGTTGAGGTGCTGGCTCCGACGTCGGCGCGGATGCTCGACCTGGACAAGCCGCTGTACACGATCAGTGTTGCTGCGGAGATCCTTGCCTCGCACCCGCGCACGCTGATGATGTACGAGACCATGGGGCTCGGCGTCCCGGCGCGCACTGCAACCAACCGGCGCCGCTACACGCAACGCGACATCCTCACGCTCGGCGCAATTCAGCGGCTCACGCGGCAGCACGGGCTCAACATTGCCGGCGCACGTTACGTCATCAAGTGTCTGCAACTCCTCGACGCGCACGGCATTCCGCGTCCGCCCGAGCTCGCCGGAATCGACCTGGAGCACGTGCGGCTGTAATCGTCGCGGCGGTGGGTACTCCGGAGGTGCCCCTCGGATTCGATGGGCGTCGTGTCGACCGAATGCTTTGTACCGCGATTCCCTAACTTATAGCGCTAGACGTATGGATCATGATAGCGCTCGTAGTACTATGGCCCCGACACATGGTTGACTGGACGAACACCGGCACGGGGCGGCCGTGACCGGACTTCCGCCACAGAACCCTCAGGGCGACAATCCCGAGAAGCCCGCGCCCGACGCTGAGGTGGCGGCGCTCGAGCAGGTGGAGCCGGATCGGTTGCTGGAGGGTGAGGACGAGGCGACCCAGCACATCGATGACGCGGTCCACTGGGTCAAGGTCTACGTGGAGTTGCTTGAATTCAAGCGCTCGGTTCTCGCCACGACCGAGGAGCACATCGGCACGATGGATCCCGACGCCGGTGCGGAGGTGCAGCAGACCGACCTCAAAGCCCTTCACGCGGAGACGCTGCGATTCGAGCGACGGCTCGTGTACTGGCGTGCGCGCGTCTATGCGTTACAAGACGACAGCGGACGGCGACCCGGTTGAGCCGCGGCGCCTCAACTGTTCTGCAGGCCGTTCCAGCTGAGCAGCGCCGTCCAGTCGTGCTCGAACCCGAGAGTCGATGGAGATGCAGTCGCGAGCTGCAGGTGCTGCGCCGCCACAGCCGGGAACTCCAGCCACAGCGCTGTGAGGATGCGCAGCTGGTGGCCGTGGCCGAAGAGCAGGACGTCGCCGTCGATTGACAGCACTCGCTGAATCACCCTCGCGGCGCGGGCAGCGACGTCGCCGATCGTCTCGCCGCCGATGACGCCGTCACGAAACAGATTCCAGCCGGGCCGCTGCCGCTGAATCTCCGAGCTCGTGTGCCCCTCGTATTCGCCGTAGTCCCATTCGATGAGATCGGGATCGACCACGGCGCGTTCCCCGAACCCGGCGAGGTCGCAGGTCTGCCTCGCGCGCTGCAGCGGGCTCACGAAGACCGCCGCAAACGCAAGACCCGCGAGGCGTGAGACCAGCGCATGCGCCTGCAAGCGTCCCTCCGCGGTGAGCGGGAGATCGGTACGCCCGGTGTGACGTTTCTCCCGGCTCCATTCGGTCTCGCCGTGGCGAACGATGACGATCCGTTGCGAAGTGTTGGGCCGAGCTTCCACGACGCGCGACTCTAGCGGGAGCGCCTTGCGGCGGCCGGCTTGGACTCCGGTTCGGTGCCGACGACACGCCACAGGCGTTCAGCCACCGCGGCCGTGATCGCGTCCGGATCCTGCGCGCGCTGATCCACCCAGAAGTGGCAGCGCAGCAGCGGCACCTCGCGGTCGAGCGTCGGCTCGAACACGATCGCGGGCTTCGCCTCGATCCCCGGCACCTCCTCGATTGCAGCTCGTGCACGGCGCATCAGGTCCTCGAGGTTGGCATCAGGGGGTATCCGGACACCGACGGTGAGCCGGCGGGTGTCGTAGTGGGTCGTGTTGATCACGATCCCGGTGAACACGGTGAGGTTCGGCAGAATGGCGAGTTCGCCAACGCCGGTTCGGAGCGTCGTGGTCCGCAAGGTGATGTTCTGCACGGCGCCGGTCTGATCCATGACGGTGATCGTGTCGCCGAGCCGGAAGGGCTGCTCGAGGAGCAGCCAGATTCCCGCGAGCACGTTGCGCAGCAGGTCCTGGAACGCCAGGCCGATCGCAACGGTCCCGAGGCCTGCGGCGGTGAGGATCACCGCGACATTGACGCCGTAGACGACGAGCGCGCTGATCACTGCCACGACGTAGGTGGTGACCGTGATCAGGTTGCGGACGAGGGTCCGTACCTGCCGGTCTGCTTTGCTCCGGCGCATCGCCCAGAGCACGAGCATCCGCGTCAGACGGCCGACGGCATAGAGGACGACGAAGATCGCGATCGCGGCGAGCAGGTGCTCCACGAGTGGGCCGACAAGCCCGCTCTGATCGTGCGCCTGGATCGACCTGCAGACGAAGTCGAACCAGTTGCTCGAGTCGCACGTCTGGGCCGTGGCGATCATGGTCGCGCCGTACGCGTGTCAGTCCACACGGCGGGCGGGGTCGAAGCCGCTAGGACGACTCGGTGTCGTCGCCGGCGCCCTCGGCAGCCTCGGCCTCGCCCTCGGCGGGTGCAGCCTCTGCCTCCTCGGCCTCGGCGACGACGCGGACCTGCGCTACCTTGAGGACGAGCTCGTCGGGGTCGATACCGGTTGCGAGCGTCACGCGCTCTGGAAGCGGCACCTCGGCGAGCCGGATGCCCTGGTCGATCTCGGTCAGCCCGGAGATGTCGACGGTGAGCTGGGCGGGAATGTCTCCCGGCATGCATTCGACCTTGACCGACGTGATGATCTGCTGGAGCACGCCCAGCTTCAGCTCGGTGACCGCCGGCGATTCGCCAACAGGGATCAGCGGGATCTCGACGGTCAGCTTCTCGCGAAGGTTCACGGCGAACAGGTCGACATGCATCAGCTGGGTGGTGCGCGGGTTCACCTGGAGCTCGCGGATCAGCACCTTGCGCGCGCGCCCGCCGTCGAGCGCGAGGTCGACGAGGTGGCTGTGACCGGCGTGGTGCCAGACCCGCTGCAGGCTGCGCGCCTCGATCGACAGCGGCATCGGTTCGACGTTGTGCCCGTAGAGGACCGCGGGTACCTCGCCACGGCGCCTGACGGCGTGCACGTGACGGCCCGTCTCGGTCCGGTGGGACGCGCTGAGTTCGAGGGAAGTAGCCATCTGTGCCTGGTTACTCTACCGGCTCGGCAGTCGCCGCCGAATTCACGGCTGCGGCGATCGCCTCCAGGGCGGCGTCGACAGAGCCCTCGCCGCGGGCGGGTTTCGCATCGGGATCGGCCGATGCGGGCGTCTCCGGCCAGGCTGCGGAAGCTGCGGCGATGAGCCGCCTGGCGGCCGTTGGGCTCCCGTCGGGGAGGACGAAGTACGGCCACGCGACGTCGGACACCTCCTCGCCGTCGCCCGGTGCCGCGAGGATCTCGAGCGCACGGTCCAGTGCGGCGCGACGGACGTCGGTGGCACCCGCCTCGATCTCGGCATGGACCGCATCGTGGAGTCGCTGGGAGGTCGCGGCGATGTCGGTCTCGCGGCGCCGCGGTGGCCCGGTCTCCTCAGCGCCATGGAGCATGAAGATCCCACCGTTCCAGACCGTCCGCCACGTCTCCTCACCGTCGCCCCGGATCACCCGGCACACCTCGTCCCCCCCGCTCACGTCCAGCCATGCCTGCCGCGCGCCGTTGCCGCGCAGGAAGGTCAGCCAGAGGTCGAGGCTGTCACCGATCGGCTCGAAGGCCTGCCCATCGACCCACACGTACGACATCTTGCGGAACGCCGCGAACGCCGGGTGACGCGGCGCCACGGCTGCTCGCGCATCCCCCGGGTCATTGACGAACCGCCCCGCGCGCGCTGCAGCGACCGCGAGGCAGAGCAGCCCGGGGGTCAGGCCGCCGCCCCCGCGCCGAAACGCCCCTTGACATAGGAGACGGCCTCGTCGAGCGAGGTCCCGGGGGTGAACACCTTGTCGACCCCGAGTTGCTCGAGCGCGGTGACGTCGGAGTCGGGGATGATCCCGCCGCCGAAAACGACGATGTCGGCGGCGTCGCGCTCCTTGAGGAGGCGGATGATCTCCGGGAACAGGGTCATGTGCGCGCCGCTGAGCAGGCTGATGCCGATCCCGTCGACGTCCTCCTGGATCGCCGCTTCGACGACCATCGCCGGGGTCTGGTGCAACCCGGTGTAGATCACCTCGACACCGGCGTCGCGGAGCGCCCGGGAGATCACCTTGACGCCGCGGTCGTGCCCGTCGAGGCCGACCTTGGCCGTGAGAATTCTGATCTTGCGTGCGGTCGCCGGGGCGGCGGTGGCGTCCATCTAGCTTTGATGTTAGTGGTTGGGCGGGTGAACTTCGATGCGTTCAGCCGGTCTGAGGCACCGCGTCCAGATCCGGCATCGCGGCGACCGCGGCTTCGGCGAGGCGATGGGCGACGCTGAGCGCGCGATCGGCATGGGGAAGGTGGTCGCGGTCGACGCTCGCCACCGCGGCGAGGCCGTCGCGCGCCCCCACAAGCGCCCCGGCGAGGCTGGCTGCGACGGCGGTACCGGATGCTGCCGCAGCGAGCACATCGTCGAACGGGTTCTCGGTCGCTAGTGCGCAGATGGCTCGCTGGAGGGTCAGACCTGGGTCGGGGTCCGACACGTCCATCGGCGGGCCGCCTTCGACCACGCGCAGGCGGTCCAGCAGCGCCATGGGCGCGTCCTCGAGCAGCGATTGGCGGACCCGGATGAGCGACGTGGCGAGGTCGAAGCGCAGCAGGTCTGCGATCAGCAGCGCCGCCGCCACCGCGGTGACGGCGGTGCCCTCATCGGCGCCTGCCATGGCGACGCAGCGGTATGCGTCGCGGCGCAGCCGGGGCCGGTCGAGTGGGCTGAGCAGCCCGAAGGGGAGAGCGCGGAGGAGCAGGCCGGCCGCGCCCGCCCGTGACGGGCGCTCGAGACCGCGCTGGCGAAGATCCGCGTCGTCGAAGCCGCCGCAGGCCGCCGCCGACTCGGCGACGCCGACCAGGTCGGCGGTACCGGCCGCAGTCCCGGCGGCGTGCTCACCCGCGAGCGCACCGATGAAGCTCGCTTCGATCCGGCCGGGGAGATCGTCGATCAGCGTCATCAAGTCAGAACGCTATCCTGTCGAACGATGCCGACGTCGGAACGCGCTGCCGCCGCCGTCCGCGCGATCGCGAGCGGTGCCGTGCTGCGCGCGGCACCCGTGCTCCTCGACCAGCGCCGCTGGCGCGGCCCGCGACCTGCCGCGGTTCGTATCGAGCGGAGCCGGGTCCACGGCGACGACGGCGTGGTTGCGGACCAGACCGCCCTCACGCTCTGGTTTGGCGAGGGCCCGTCACTCTCGGGGGTGTCGGTTCGCGGCCGGGCGACACGGGTCGCCGTGAGGACACTCGCAGGCGTGGTCGCGACAGTGGCGATCGGCGCCGCGAGCGCGTTTGTCGCCCGCCAGGAGGCGAGCCGGCTCGGAAGTGCCTCCCGCCTCCTACTCCGCGAGCCAGGGCAGGACAGCCGGTCCTGAGACACGCGACCGGCGCGACACGGCGCGAAGGCCGTGCCCATCGGTGAGCACGACCTCACGGGAACAGGGATTCATCGCCTCGCGCCACTCCCGGAGCACCCGGCGCTGAAACCGCTCGGCTGACGGCAGCGATGCGGGCAGCGCGAGGACGACGCCCCGGTCGGGGACGCCGAGGAGCACGTCGCTGCCCGCGCGCTCGGCGAATGCCGCTAGCACGCGGGGCGCCAGGAGCAGGCTGCCCTGGAACAGCGCATCCGACGCGACCCGCCACCCGTCGGCGGGAACGCGATCCGTCCGCGCGATGCGCGCGACCAGCGGATCGAAACGCTCGGCGGTGTTGGCTGTGGCCGCGCGCTCCACATCTTCGTCGGTCAGACCGACAGACGTCCATTCGTTGCGGGGGACACCACGCATGATCGACCCTGGAAGCTCTTCGGCGACGAATGCGGTCATGTCGGCGGCGACCGGCGCGCGAAGCAGATCGCCGACGCGACCGTGACTCCCGAGGAAGCGCTCGTTGCGCACACACCAGAGCAACCGTGACGTCGACAGCGCCATCGCGGGCTGCGGGGTGAGCTGATGTTCAACGGATGCCACGTACTCACCGATCAGCGCGGCCACCTTCTCGGGCTGCCGTTCACATGCGTGGTAGAGCGGCGCAAGCGGCAGCATCATGTCGAGCCCCGAGCCGGTGACATGCAGCGCGAAACGCCCGGCGTCCACCTCGACGTTCGCGCTGCGATAGCGCGAGATGAGTTGCACGCGGATCCGCTCCGCGAAGGCAGCCCGATCCATGCGCTCTACTGGGTCGCCGCGGCGAGCCGGGATCGCAGGAGCGTGATGAGGGATTCGTCGCCCCGGCACGCGAGCCGGTCGACGGGCACGCGCCCCCACAGGTACAGGAACAGCTCGCCTGGATCACCGGACAGGGTCGCGGCAGGAGACGTCCTCCGCCCGGGCGTGACCACCGTGCGCGTGTTCTCGAGCACCACCGACCAGGCCGCGTCGCCGGCGAGGACTTCGACCGTCCCGGTGCTCGGACTCGCGGTTCCATCCTCCTCGTCCCCGGCCAGCATCATCGTCAGCACCTCGTCGATGCCGTCGACGGCGAGCGCGTCATCGACTGCGCTCGGTGGCCCGAACTGCGTCTCGACGTCGACGCGATGGACGACCGTTTCCAGCGCCATGCGCCGGTACCAGAACCCCACCGTCTGGTCGGGCTCCCACCACGACCACGCGCGGTCCTTCGGGGAGTGCGCCACAAGCTCCGCGAGCAATTTCGCGTGCTCATCGGCAAACCACTCAACGGTGTCCTTGCCGTACGGCTCATCGGTGACCCACTCACCGTCGTTCGGCTTGCGCCCCAGCCGCATGGCCATGACCTTGTGGTCATACACGGTCGCCAGATGCGCGACCACCTCGCGAACGTCCCACGGCGGACACACCGGCACGGGTCGATCAAGCCCGCGCGGCGCCACCGCAGCAATCAGGTCGCCGTCGGCCCGAATGTGATTGAGATACCCCCTGAACTCCACCGGCCTACGCCGCTCCCCGCTTCGAGCTCACGTAGTCGACGAGGACATAGTCCCCCAGCCGATCCGGGCTGATGAAGAACGCGCGACCGCGGTTGAGCCGGGTCATCTGATTCACGAATTGCACGAGGTGATGGTTCGACTCGAGCATGAACGTGTTGATGACGATGTTCTCGCGCGTGCACCGCTTCACCTCGAGCAACGTCTTGTGAAACGTCTCCGGCAGCGGTGGGTAGAAGAACACGGGCCGCCCGTTCTCGATATGCGCCGTCGGCTCCCCATCACTGACGATGATGATCTGCTTGTTCTCCCCCGGATCCCTCGCCAGCAACCGCCGCGCCAGCATCAACCCATGCTGCATATTCGTCCCATACACGTACTCATTCACCGACAAATGCGGCAACGCAGCCGGCTTGATCTCCCGCGCCAGATCACTGAACCCGATGATGTGCAACGTATCCCGAGGATACGCACTGCGTATCAACGAATCCAGCGCGAGCGCAACCTTCTTGGCAGCATAAAAATAGCCGCGCAGCGGCATGGACCGACTCATATCAAGCATCAAAACCGTAGCCGACCGCGTCAGCGTGTCAGAGCGATGCACCACAAAGTCCTCTGGCAAGAGCCGAGGCACAGAACGCCGCGAAGCTCGCTGCGCGAAGGCTGGTGGGGATTCCGGCAGAGGCTGAATAGTCCGGTTTGAAGCCGGAGCCGGGATCCCCGCCGGCCGTGCGTCACGCGAAACGAGATCGCGGTCGTTGGCATCGGCTTCGCGTCTCACCGCGTTCATGAGTGTTTCCCTGACGTCGAGGTCGAACACGTCCCCGAATTCGTATGGCTTGGTGTCCTCCTCGCGGTCCCCGCCCTGTCCGTGTCGCGACACCGGATGGTCCCCGAAGCGATCGCGGCGCAACCGCGCGAAGAGATCGCCGAGCGCCTTCTGTCCGATGCGCCGCAGGCCCCGGGCAGTAAGCCGCAAGCCTTCGTCGTCGCGCTCGATGAGCCCACGCTGTTCGAGCTGATCGGTCATGCGCTGGAGACGCGAGAGGTCGCGCGCGGCATTGTCACCGAGGACGTCGCGCAAGGCTTCCTCGGTGGCGTTGTCGAGGGGTTCACCACGGTACATCCCACGCAACCCGCGCTCGAGCTCCTCGATGGACTGGAGCCGATCCATGACCCCCATCGCCTCGTCAAGCGGGAGCTGTTCGTTGCCGAAGAAGGAATATCGCTGGCCGAGGTGACGGCGATCGGAGAGGAGCTCGAGTCCGCTCATCAGCTCGGCGAGCTGCGCCTGCAGATCCGGGTCGCCGAAGGTGGCCGAGACCATCTCCTCAAGCTGGTGGCGCATCTCCGGTGAGAGCGACTGCATCAGGGAGTCCATGCGGGCCATCTGCGCCGCGAGCTGCGCGAGGAACTCGTCGAAGGTCGCGGGCGCGTCGGGAAACATCGAGCCCCACTTCTTCAGGAAGTCCTCGTAGTTGTGCTGGAGCTGCGCGTCGGGCACGCCTTCGAGCTTCTGGCGCACCAGCGCGTTGAGGTCGCGCGCCATCTCGCGCAGGGCGCTGACGTCCTGCTGCGACATCTGGCCCATCTGCTCGGCCATCTGCTTGAAGTAGGTGTTGACGACGTTCTGCTTGATCTCCTCGAGCAGCTTCTGAAACGCCTGCTCGGCGCGCTGGTCCATGAACTCGTAGCCCTGCAGCTCGCGGATCACCCCGCCCGGCTCCTGCGGCAGATTGTTGAGGTGCTCGCGGCGCTTCTTCGCCACGCGCTCGAGAATCCGCTGCGCGCTGCCGTCGGTCGCGCTCTTGACGCGCTCGTCAATTCCCTGGCGCTCGAGGCGCAGCACGTTGTCGAGCTTCTCCTCGATGTCCTTGAACACGTTGTCGAGGCTGTAGCGCTCGAGCTGTTTCTGACGCTGCTTGCGCAAACGCTCCATCAACTCCTCGAGCCCCGCGAACTTCCGTCCGTCACGGTCGCGCCATCCCTGGCTGAGCAGACGGCGCAATGCCGTCTCGAAATCCCAGCCGTGGAAGACGTCTTCGCTCAGCCGGTCGAAGAGCGCGTCGGCCTCATCGCCGAGTGGATCCTGGGTACCGTCCCAGATGCTGAAGCGGTGCTGACGGGGGTTTCGCCGCGGCGCCGCGAGCGGTTCATCCTCCATAGACCGCGCTTCCCTCGAGTGCGGTCTTGTTGAGGCGTTTGCCGAGATGCAGGCCTTCGAGCACGAATTCGAGCACCGCGACGCGCATCGCGTCGGTGTCGGGCTCGCCGAGGCGCTGGCGCGCACGCTCGATGCCGGCGAGCTCGGTGAGCGCCTGCGCGTAGTCCGAGATCGGATGTTGATCGCCGACCTCGACGGTGAAGCCGCCGCGTTCGAAGCGCTGCACCAGGTCGCTGAATTCCTGGACGGTGAAGTGGCGCCGGAAGACGTTGTTGCACGCGGTGCGCATCAGCTTCTCGAGTACGGCGCCGTCGTCGCCATCCTCCCAGGTCTCGAGCTCGATCTTTCCGGCCGTCGATGATGTCAGCGCGGGCAGGTCGCTGATCCGCGCGACCGCCTCCCGCTCGCCGGTTCGCAGCGCGCGGCGCAGCGCTCCGGCAGCGAGGTTCTCGTAGTTCGCGGTGGTGAGCCGGACCGAGACGCCGCTGCGCTGGTTCACCTGCGGGTGGCGGCGTGCGACGTGCGACAACTCGGCGACGATCTCCTGCATGAATCCGGGGACGGTCACCGGAACCGGCATGTCGTCGAACGTCATCCGCTCCTGCTCGGCGATGGCGATCTCGTCATCGAGGCTGCGCGGGTAGTGCGTGCGCACCTGCGCACCGAAGCGATCCTTCAGTGGCGTGATGATCCGCCCGCGGTTGGTGTAGTCCTCGGGGTTCGCCGTCGCAACGACGTACACATCGAGGGGGAGACGCAGGCGGTAGCCGCGGATCTGCACGTCGCGCTCTTCGATGATGTTGAGCAGGCCAACCTGGATGCGCTCGGCGAGATCGGGGAGCTCGTTGATGGCGAAGATCCCCCGGTTGGTGCGCGGGATCAGCCCGTAGTGGATGGTGAGCTCGTCGCTCAGGTAGCGACCCTCGGCCACTCGGATGGGGTCGACCTCGCCGATCAGGTCGGCGATCGACGTGTCGGGGGTTGCCAGCTTCTCCGAATACCGCTGCTCGGGAGTGAGCCACGCGAGCTCGGTGGCATCTCCGTGGTCGGCCACCAGGTCGCGGCAGCGACGGCAGATCGGCGCATAAGGATCGTCATTGATCTCGCATCCCGCGATGGCCGGTACCGCGTCGTCGAGCAGGGTGATCAGCGCCCTGATCAGCCGCGACTTCGCCTGCCCGCGCTCGCCGAGCAGGACCATGTCCTGGCCCGCGAGGATCGCGTTCTCGATCTGCGGGATGACGGTGTCGTCGTATCCGCGGATGCCGCCGAACAGTTCCTCGTGGTTGCCGAGCTTGCGGATCAGGTTGCGGCGGAGCTCAGTCCTGACGGGCAGGACGCGGTACTCCGCACGACGCAATTCACCGATCGTGGACGGGGCCTGGGACATCGCATCCCAAGCCTACACCGGGGCGACCAGTCGACTGCCGCGCCCCGCCAGGGTCGCGCTGGTTCTGCGGTCGAGCGATTCGCGCGCCGCGGCCACGAGACGCCCGGCAAGCTCCTGCTCCTGACCGAAGTGCAGGTGGATGAATGACGCGAGCATGAGGGGATCGGTCCAGCCCTCACACCCCAGCGGCTCGCCGTCGCAGTCGTGCATCGTGTACGCGGGGTTGAGGCAGTCACCGCCGGACAGCATCCGGCTGAAGTGGAACTCGTGCCCGCGAAGCCGCGTCCCGACCGGACCGAGCATCGACGACGTCGCAATGCTGAGGTCGCGATATCCGCTGTGCAGCGTGCCCGCCTCGAGCGCGATGTCGATCGGGATGATGCCGGCCATGTGATGGACGGCGCCGTCGCTGGTCCGGAGCGACCGAGCGGAATACTGCAGCCCGAATCCCTCCGCGTAGACGGGAACGCCGTGTGCCCGGGCGCGCCTGAAGGAGTCAATGAACGAGTGGTTGGCCGCAAGCCTCGGCACATATGCCTCGGAGATGCCACCACCCATGTAGATGAGCCCGAGGTCGCGTGGCAGCGCGGAGTCCTCGAGCGGCGAGAAGGTGACGATCTCCGCGCCGGCGGCTTCGAGCAGCTCGAGATTTTCCGCGTAGTAGAAGGAGAATGCGTCGTCGAAGGCCACGCCGATGCGCACCGGTTGGTCGCTGAGCTGATCTGCGTGGCGCCGCGGCGCGGGATGCACGGGTTGCGCGCCCTCCATGAGCCGTTCGATGAGGTCGAGGTCGCAGTGGCGGGTGACCGCCTCACCCAACTCCGCGATGGCCTCGTCCACGTGCGGGTTCTGCAGCAGCGGAAGGAGCCCGGTCCGCAGTTCGGGGATGCGCACCGACTGGATATGGGGGAGAGCGCCGAGCACCGGCATCCTCGCGAGCGACCAGACGGCGTCCTCGATGACGCGCCGGCGGTAGTCGTTGGGGACGTCGTTGAGGATCACGCCGATCACGCTGCCGGCGCTGTCGAGCTGCTTGATCCCCAGTGCCGCCGCCGCAGCCGTCTCGCCCATGGCCCATGCGTCGACCACCAGTACGACCGGCGCCGCGATCATCCGCGCCACCTCCAGCGTGCTTCCCGGGAACTCGTTCGCAGCCCGTCCGGCGGATTCGGGTGCCATGCCATGGCCGTCGAGCACGCCCATCGCTCCCTCGACGATCGCACAGTCCGCGCCGAGCGACCCGAGGGCGAACGAGCGGCGCACCCCATCGTGTCCGAGCAGCCAGGAGTCGAGGTTGCGACACGGCCTGCGGCTTGCATGCGCGAGATACGCCGTGTCGATGAAGTCGGCGCCGACCTTGAATGTCTGGACGGTGTAGCCGCGCGCTCGGAGCGCGGCGGTGAGACCCAGGCTGATCGAGGTCTTCCCGGAACCCGAACCCAGGCCGCCAACCACGAGCCGAGGAATCCCGACGTCCTCGAGCATGAGGTGCCTCCGGAAACGCGCTGGTAGGCTTGCTCTCTCGCCGGCAGGCTCGGCGACGGTCGCCGGGCTCGCGCACTTGACGCTAGCACCAGGGGTCGGCCGGGGCAAGTGCAGAAGCTGTAACGGTGCTTGGCGCCAGCGCGGTGGCGAACGCCGCAAATCCCTCAACTTCAATATAGCAGCGCCCTCGGGGCTTGCCGCAAGCCCCGGGGGCTGGTGCAGAGTTTCCTGGCGGGCGTTGGGAAACGAGGAGTGATGTATGGCCGAACATGCGGTGGTGATCGCCGGAGGCGGTCCGACCGGGATGATGCTGGCGGCGGAGCTGACGTTGGCGGGGACCGACGTTGTCATCGTCGAGCGACGGGCCAGCTACAAGCTGGAAAGCTCGCGCTCGCGAGGTCTGCACTCCCGCACCATCGAAGTGCTCGATCAGCGCGGCGTCGTTGATCGCTTTCTCGCCGAGGGAAGGACGGCGCAGGTGCAGGCGTTCGCCGGTGTCCCGATGGACATCAGCGATTTCCCCACCCGACACAACTACGGGATGGCGCTGTTGCAGAGCCATTTCGAGCGGATCATGGCGGGCTGGATCGCGGAGCTGGGTGTTCGCGTCATGCGCGAGCGCGAGGTGACAGGTTTCACGCAGGACGGCGACGGCGTTGACGTCGCACTGTCCGACGGAACATCGCTGCGGGCGAAATTTCTGGTCGGTTGCGACGGGGGCCGCAGCGTTGTGCGCAAGGCGGCCGGCATCGATTTCGCGGGCTGGGATCCAACAACGTGCTGGATCCATGCTGAGGTCGAGATGGAGGAGACGCCGGAATTCGGCCTGCGTGGCGGCGGCGGCATCGGCCCCGCCGAGGAGGGACGCGTGGGCGTCACCCTGATCGAACCCGAGGTGAACCGCACCGATGAGCCCACTCTGGAGGATCTTCGCGCAGCGCTCATCCGCGTCGACGGAACGGACCACGGGGTGCACAGCCCGCGCTTCATCTCTCGCTTCACCGACATGACACGTCAGGCGGTGGCCTATCGCAGCGGGCGCGTGCTGGTTGCGGGCGACGCGGCCCATGTGCACGCACCGATCGGAGGCCAGGGGCTGAACATTGGCGTGCAGGATGCGGTCAACCTGGGCTGGAAGCTGGCTCAGGTGGTCAGCGGAACATCAGCGGTGGGCCTCCTCGACACGTATCAGGCCGAACGCCACCCGGTTGGTGCGCGGGTGCTGCGCAACACCATGGCCCAGCGGGCGCTCGGCGCAACGGACGACCGGTCCGTTGCGCTGCGCGACACCGTGGTGGAGCTGCTGCGCATGGACGAGCCGCGCAAGCACATCGCCGCCATGATCGCGGGCCTCGACGTTGCGTACGACATCGGTGAGGGACATCCGCTGCTGGGGCGCCGCATGCCCGACCTGGATCTGGCGACCGCCGACGGCACCGTGCGAGTGTTCTCGTTGTTGCACGACGCCAAGCCGGTGCTGCTCAACCTCGGTGAGCCCGGTGGCCTCGACATCGCACCGTGGGCCGGCAGAGTTCAGCTCGTCGACGCCTCGTATGCGGGCATCTGGGAACTTCCGGTACTCGGCGAGGTCGGTGCACCGACCGCCGTGTTGGTGCGTCCCGATGGACACGTCGCCTGGGTCGCCGATGGCACTGACGCGGGGCTGCGTGAGGCGCTCACAACATGGTTCGGCAACGAGGTGTTGTAAGCAGGGTCGCAGGTGCGCTCGCGGTCAAGCCGAACAGGGCCGTTATCGCCTGCTTGGGTTCGCCCCTTTGACGACAACGTATTCCACCGGTTGCAGCCCGCAGTGCCACCGATCCGCGAGTGGCTGCAGAACAGGACGGATGCGCATCGGGTCGAATCCCATCGGTGCGATATCGAGAATTCGGCCGCCATGCGCTTCGATCACTGGGCGCAGGAGCGTTTGTGGAAGCGGGAACATGTGCATGCGCGCTGGGAGCGGGGGGCCGTCGCGGTCATTGAAGCCGGCGTACGCCTTTTGAAGCCGGACGCGGAGGCGGGTCGAACGCTGTCGTATGCGCTGCAGGGCCGACAGCCCTGAGAACATCGGTCCTCCATCAACCTCGTGCGCGTGAAACACCAGCACTCCGCGGTCGCGCGCGACCACACGGACGAGCTCGCCCACGTATGCGAGCGCATAGCGGCGAGGGATATGTTGGAGGACGCGTGTGGAGTAAACAAATCGAAAACGCCCATCAGCAAAGATGGAGAGATCCGCCCGCTCGTTCAACGTGAATGTCAAACGATCGGGGCTCGGATTGAAGCCTCGTGCAAGCTCGAGCATCCTTGGAGAGATGTCAACGCCCGTACAGCGCGCAAACACCTCTGCCAGGGGTTGGCTGACGCGACCGAGTCCGCATCCAAAGTCCAGAGCCTCGCCGTCGCGATCGATCCGGAGACCGCAGGCCTCGACGTGGCTGATGGCTGCTTCGATGTCCCGTTGACCGGACTGCCAGAAACGTCCAAGCTCGTCGTAGGAACCGCCTTGCGGACCGAGCTCGGTGCAGACCGCCCAGAGAGGATCGGTCTGCGCCATGTATTCCCAGTCACTCGAGGTTTCTTTCAGCGTTGCCATCGGCTCTGAATGGTTCCTTGCTCCGATACGGAGATTGAGCATAGTGCGATACACGCCAGCGGCTACGCTGCAGGAGCGCTGGTCGTGCTTCGCTACCGCCATCAGTCGTTGATTGAATAAAGCTGGGTGCTTGCTCTGCGGACCGCTGTACAGTCGCACCCACCCCCGGACGAGCAACCGCGGGCGGCAGCGGACTTGTGGAGGAACGAGGTGGCCGGAAACCAATGGCCGCTCATACGCGGTGAGCGGGTCGCTCTGATCGCGGACCTGGAGACCATCAGCGATGCGCAGTGGGCGACACCGTCGCTTTGCTCGTCGTGGACCGTCCGTGACGTGCTCGCGCACATGACCACCACCGCGAAGATGACCCCGGGGCGGTTCGTCGGGAGGTTCGTGGGGACGGGATTTCAGTTCAACGCCATGAACGAGAAGGGCGTGAAAGAGGAATTGGGAGCGACTCCAGCCGACACACTCGCGGGCTTCAAGGCGCAGTTGGATCGGACCACGGCACCGCCAGGACCGATCGATGCGATGGTGGCCGAGGTGGTGATCCATGGCGAGGACATCCGCCGGCCGCTCGGGATCACGCGCAGATACCAGCCGGAGGCGCTGACCCTGGTCGGCGATTTCGTGATCCGCGGCAACCTCCTGCTCGGCGGTAAGCGCCGGGCCACCGGCCTCACGCTGGTTGCGACCGACGCAGACTGGACCCGAGGCGCAGGCCCGGAGGTCAAGGGACCGCTGGCGTCGATGATCCTGGCGCTCACCGGGCGCAGGGCCGGCCTCGCCGATCTGACCGGGGACGGGCTCGCGACGCTGACCGGACGGATCTAACCAGCGGGAGCTGTCGCGACTGCGGCGACCGGCTGCCCGCTCAGGGTCACGGCTCGTGCCGGGCGCAGGTCCCGGAGCCGTGCCCGCACCCGTTGGAAGCCCTGGAAGCTGTCGACCTCGAGCCCGAAGCAGGCGTCGACCATCCTCCCCCGGGGGAGGTGATCGGCAAGATTGGGCTTGTTGAAGGCGATCGCCTCCACGATGCCGGAACCCGTCGCGAGCGCCACCCGGACGTGCTGACCCTCCGATCCGAAGGTCGACGTGCCGAGGACCCTGGCACCGCAGACGGCCAGCAGCGGTGCCGGGTTGCCCTGCCCACTCGGCTCGAGCTGGTCCAGTGCTCGGCACAGCTCGGGCGTGACGTCGATCCCCGAGACCTCGCAGTCGATAGTGAAGTCACGCATGCGCTCGACGCCCGCGTTCTGCTCACCGACGGAGGCGGTGATGAGCTCTCGAAATTCGTCGAATCGAGCGGGATCGAGACTGAAGCCCGCGGCAGCGGCATGCCCGCCGTAGCGGAGCAGCGACGTCGCGGCGCCGTCGAGCGCCCTGACGATGTGAACACCCCCGGCTGAACGTGCCGAGCCCTTGGCCTCGCCGGGGTCGAGGCAGGCGATGAACGTCGGCCTGGCGTAGCGCTCGGCCAGCCGGCCGGCGACGAGGCCGACGATGCCCATCGGCCAGTCGGGATCGCCGAGCACGATCGCCGGAGCGTCGTCATCGATACCCGCAACGAGTTCCTCCGCCTGGGCGAGCGCGACCGCCACGGCCTGCTGGCGCAACCGGTTCTGGGTGTCAAGGTCGACAGCGAGGCGCTCCGCCTCGTCCGGGTCATCGCAGAGGCACAGCTCGAGCGCCAGGCGCGCGTCCTCCATGCGGCCGGCTGCGTTGATGCGCGGTCCCACCGCGAACGCGATGTCGGTCCCCCTCGGGGGCAGCGCGATTCCGGCGACCTCACAGAGGGCGCGCAGCCCGGTCAGGTCGGCGATCCGTGGCAGGCCGTCGCGGACGATGACGCGGTTCTCACCGCGCAGCGGCATCATGTCGGCGATCGTCCCGAGCGCGGCGAGCCCGAGCGAGCCCTCCGCACTGCCCTCGGGCACCAGCCCGCTCGATTCGAGGGCCTGCACGAGCTTGAACGCAACGCCTGCCCCGGCAAGTCCGTCGAACGCGTAGGTCGATCCGGGCAGCTTGGGGTTGACCAGCGCGTCGGCCGGCGCCAGCTGCGGAGGCGACCCGCCGGGGGCGAGTGCCAGGTGATGGTCGGTGACGACCAGGCGCATGTTCGCGGGGCGGCCGGCCGCGGCGTCGACGCTGCTGGTGCCGCAGTCCACGGTGATGACGCAGCGAGCGCCGCGATCCCCGAGCTCGGCGAGTGCGGCCGCGTGGAGGCCGTATCCCTCGGTCATGCGGTTGGGGATGTATGGAATGACCGTGACACCGGCCGCGCGCAGTGAGCGCGTGAGCATGGCGCAGGCGGTCACACCGTCGGCGTCGTAGTCCCCATAGATGGCGATGGCTCCGCGCTCCTCGATGGTCGCCCGGATGGCGGCTACCGCCGCATCCATGCCCGGCAGCCCGAACGGATCGTGGTACCCGCCGGTGACGTCAAGGAAGCTCGAGGCGCCGGCCTGGTCGAATCCCCGCGCCGCGAGCACCTGTCCGACGACCGGATGCAGCCCGGGCAGGGCCTCGGCGTCGCTCAACCGCCAGCGGCGCGGCGCCGGCTGCACCGGCGAGCCTCAGGCGCCCGAGACGGGGGGCGGCGGTGGGGTGCCCGGCGCTGCCGATGGGGCGGGCGCGGCACCGGGTGCCCCGTAGGTCGCGTTCGTAATGGCGCTGAAATCAACCTTCGGCGCCTCGCCGACCACCGCACGCTGCGCCGGGTCGATCTGGAAGAACTCGGCGTTCTGGAAATGGAACATGTTGGCGATCACGTTCGATGGGAACGACTGGACGCGACGGTTGAACTGCTGGACGTTCGAGTTGTAGATCGAGCGCGACGCCTGGATGCGGTCCTCGGTGTCGGCGAGGGTTGCCTGAAGTTGCAGGAAGTTCTGATTGGCCTTCAGCTCGGGATAGTTCTCCGCCACCGCGAACAGGTGCCCGAGGGCCATCTGGAACGGCCCCTCCGCGGCGCTGGCGGCGGCCGGCCCCTGCGCCTGCAGCCCGACCGAGCGGGCCTGGGCGACCTCCTCGAAGACGCCGCGCTCGTGGGCCGCGTAGCCCTGGACGGTGGAGACGAGGTTGGGGATGAGGTCGTAGCGGCGCTTGAGCTCGGTGTCGATGTCAGCCCAGGCGTTCTGCACCGCGTTGCGTTGGGAGACGAACCGGTTGTACGAGACCACCAGCGCGAGCGCGATGACCACGATGATGACGAGGACGACGATGAGGGCTGGCACGAGACATCTCCTTCGGAGCTGGGAATGAGTGCGGGTCCTAGGGTACCTCGCAGGGAGTCGCGATCAAACGCCGCGTTCAGACGACGGGCCGCGCGCTGACGAGGGCGGGAATCCGTTCGGCGATCAGCGCGGTCGCGTCGAAGATGGCACCGATCTCGGCCACCGGCCGACGGTGCGCGTAGACCATCAGGAACTCCGGTCCGAACACGACGTGATAGCCGTGGTCCAGACCGAGCAATGTCTCGATCATCTGGGCGTCGATCAGCTCCACAGCAAACGCGCCGTCGCTCGATTGCACGTCGAACCGGTCGTTGAAGTCGATGGATTCGAATCGGATGCCCGGGGCGCCGACGGATTTCTCGGCAAGCGCGCCGATGGCGCTGCGTGGGGAGACCGTCACCTGCACCATCGGCGCGCCGAGCGTGGCGATGACGTTCGAGAACGACACGGTGTTCTGGTTCTTGCCGTCGGAAACAACGTACGAGTAGTCGCAGTAGGTCACCGGCAGGCCGTTCCACTGTCCACGCAGGACGTTGTGCCAGTAGCGGCGCTGTCCCTCCCTGAAAAGGGCATACCCGCAATCACCGAGCTCCCAGTCGTTGCCGATCACGGTGAGGCCGTGCGCGCCGGCAAACGTCGCGATGTCGCGGATGCGCTGCTGACTCGTGAAGTACGAGACGAATCCGACCATGACGACGAAGATGAAGAAGAGGACGAAGAGCACCATTCAGCGCGGTCTCGACACGTCCCGGCGAATGCTCAGCCGTTCATGAGCTGACGCAGCACGAGGGGCAGGATGCCCCCGTTGCGCAGGTACTCGACGTCGGTCTCGCTGTCGAGACGGCACACGGTCTCGAACTCGATGTCGGCTTGTCCGGCGCGGCGCGCGCTCACGTGCACTGCCGAGCCGGGCGACGCGCCGGCAACGCCGCGGATCGTGTAGCGCTCCGTGCCGTCGAGACCGAGCTTTTCAGCGCTCTCACCGGGACGGAACTGGAGCGGGAGGATGCCCATACCCACCAGGTTGCTGCGGTGAATGCGCTCATACGACTCCGCGATCACCGCGCGAACCCCCTGGAGCAGCGGGCCTTTGGCGGCCCAGTCGCGCGACGAGCCGGAGCCGTACTCGCGCCCGGCGATCACGATGAGCGGGACGCCTTCCTGTTGATACAGCACGGACGCATCGAAGATGGTCATCAGCGCGCCGTCGGGAAGATGCACGGTGAACCCGCCCTCCTTGCCGTCGGCGAGCTGGTTGTGCAGCCGGATGTTCGCGAAGGTGCCGCGAACCATCGCATCGTGGTTGCCGCGCCGCGCACCGTAGGTGTTGAAGTCGCGAGGCTCGACGCCATGCGCGCGCAGGTAGGCGGCCGCGGGGCTCGTCCCCGCGATGCTGCCCGCCGGCGAGATGTGATCGGTGGTGATGGAGTCGCCGAGGAGCGCAAGCACGCGCGCATCGATGATGTCGTCCGGAGGCTTCGGCTCCGGTGACATGCCGACGAAGTACGGTGGTTCGCGGACGTACGTCGACTCGGGGTCCCAGTCGAAGAGCGCGCCCACCGGGGACGGCAGCAGCTGCCAGTGCTCATCGCCGTCGAAGATGCGCGCGTATTCGCGCGTGTACAGATCGCTCCCGATGGCTGCGCGGACCGTCTCGGTGACCTCGTCAGCGCTCGGCCAGATGTCGCTGAGGAAGACGGGTTGCCCGTCGTGCCCGGTGCCGAGCGAGTCGGTGGTGAGATCGATGTCGAGACGCCCAGCCAGCGCGTAGGCGACGACCAGAGGCGGCGAGGCCAGATAGGCCGCCCGCACCTGCGGATGGATGCGCCCTTCGAAGTTTCGGTTGCCGCTCAGCACCGCCGCGACGGTGAGGTCCTCCGCATCGATGCGCTCGGCGACGAGCTCGGGAAGCGGTCCGCTGTTGCCGATGCAGGTCGTGCATCCGTAGCCGACGAGGTTGAACCGGAGCTGCTCCAGGGACCCGAGCAATCCGGCCCGCTCGAGATAGTCGGTGACCACGCGCGACCCGGGCGCGAGCGACGTCTTGACGTACTCGGGGGGCATCAGGCCCCGCGCGACCGCGTTGCGCGCGAGCAGGCCGGCAGCCACCATGACCGTGGGGTTGGAGGTGTTCGTGCAGGAGGTGATTGCTGCAATCACCACCGATCCATCGCGGACCTGGTCGGAATCGGCGGGGCCGTTCGGGACGGGCTCCTCGACCACCGCTGCAGGGTCGATGCCGCCCTCTTCCTCGAGCCGCGACACCTCGTCTTCGCCGGTGCCGTCGGGCGACGCCGGGTCGCCTCGCTGCGCCCAGACGTCGGTGAACGACTCCCAGACGCGTGGCAACGGAACCCGATCCTGCGGCCGCTTGGGACCCGCGACACTCGGAACCACGCTCGCCAGGTCCAGCTCCACCATCTCGCTGAAGATCGGGATCTCGGAGTCGTCGGTCCGGAACATGCCCTGTTCCTTCGCGTAGCGCTCGACCAGGTCGACGTGGTCGGGGTCGCGCCCGGAACCGCGCAGGTACTCGAGAGTACGAGCATCGATCGGAAACAGCGATGCGGTGGCGCCGAACTCCGGCGACATGTTGGAGAGGGTCGCCCGGTCGGGCACCGACATCGAGCTGAGGCCGCTGCCGCAGAACTCCACGAACTTGTTCACCACACCGTGGCTCCGGAGCAATTCCGTCAACGTCAGCACGAGGTCGGTCGCGGTCGTCCCGGCTGGCAGCGCGTTGTGAAAGCGAACGCCGACCACGACCGGCGCGAGCAGGAACAGCGGCTGGCCGAGCATGCAGGCCTCGGCCTCGATGCCGCCGACTCCCCAGCCGAGCACCCCGATGCCGTTGACCATGGGCGTGTGCGAGTCGGTCCCGACCAGCGTGTCGGGCAGGGCCATGCGCGCACCACCGACGTTGCGCACCTGCACCACCTGGGCGAGGTATTCGAGGTTGATCTGGTGGACGATCCCCATACCGGGCGGCACGACCCGGAAGTCCTGGAACGCCTGCTGCGCCCAGCGGAGCAGCGAATACCGCTCCCGGTTGCGCTCGTACTCGCGGGCGATGTTGCGTTCGTACGCCTCGCGGTTGCCGAAGGCGTCGACCTGCACCGAGTGATCGATCACCAGGTCGACCGGCACCAGCGGGTCGATGCGCATGGGATCGCCTCCGTCGCGTGCCACCGCGGAGCGCATCGCGGCGAGGTCGACGACCGCCGGGACACCCGTGAAGTCCTGCAGCAGGACCCGAGCGGGCATGAACGCGCGCTCGCGATCGGCGCCCGAGCCGGTGCCGTCCCAGCGGGCGATCGCCTCGACGTCTCCCTCCCGGACCGACGGGGCGGCGGAGTTGCGCACGCTGTTCTCGAGCAGGATTTTCAGCGTCACCGGCAACCGGGAGACGTCAGCGATGCCTCGCTCGGCAAGCGCGCCGAGACGGTGGTAGGAAACCCCCGGCAGCAGCTCCGCCCTGGTGCCGTAGGGATCAACGTCAGCCATGACCGGCCCATCTTCGCATCCGGCGGCGGCGCGAGGCGGCGGCGGCCGGATGGGATTCCGTCAGGCCGGGAAACGGTCGGATTGACCACAACACGCGTATCCCGCGGCTATTCTTCTCACCCTGAGGCACGTTTGCAGGGGATTTTGTGTGGCCAGCAGCCAGAGAACCGACATCCGCCCGGAGCATCAGCTCTACCACGAGTACACGACCGACGTCGACCAGGCTCGGACCAACGTGCATTACGAGCAGCCGCCCGAATTCTTCCTGCTCATCACCGGTGGCGAATGGAACGTGTATTCGGCCAACCTGTGGGACCCGGGGACTGAGGACGACACCGCCTCACAGCAGGCCAAGCTCGATCTGATCGCCAGGCTCGCGGGTCTCGAACAGGGCATGCGCCTCATCGATGTCGGCTGCGGCTGGGCCGGCCCGCTCACCTACCTCTGCGATACGTACGGGCTCACCGGCACGGGGCTGACGCTGTCGCCGACTCAGAAGGGCTACGCCGAGCAGCGCATCGCGCGCCGTGGCACGGACGCGAAGATCGTGCTCAGCCACTGGGAGGACTACACGCCGCCGGAACAGGTCGACGCGATCTACACGGACGAGGTGATCGTCCACTTCTTCAATCTCTCCGGCTTCTTCACCAAGTGCCACGACTGGCTCAAACCCGGCGGCGTGATGATCAACAAGGAGCTGCACCTCAAGCACCCGCGCCACGCCAAGCTCGAACGCGGCGGCGAGTTCGTCAGCCAGATTTACGGGGACACCGGGAACTACCGGACCCTGGCCGAGGAGACGCGCCTCGCCAATGAGGCGGGGTTCGACATCGAGCGCGTGCACCACATCGAGCGGCGCCACTACGAGGTGACCATCGACCACTGGCTGGCCAACATGCACAAGCACGCCCAGCAGCTCAAGGAGATGGTCGGCGACCAGCACTACCGTGATTTCAGGGTCTACCTGCGCCTTGCCCGGCACATCCAGCGCAACGTGACCCTCGACGTGGTGGTCTGCCGCAGATTCGATTGACCGGCGGGTCAGCTCGGCGTCGAGAGCTGCGCGAGATATGACGTGAGGTGGGTGTAGGCGCCGGTCGCGAGCAGGATCCCCAGCGCCACGGTGATCGCGCCGCCCGCCAGGGTCAGGGGCCGCACCAACCGGTTGAGGCGGCGAGGCAGCTCGGGGAGCGATGCCCACAGCAGCGCAACCGCGATGAACGGCAGGCCCAGCCCGATCGAATAGACCACGAGGAGCACCGCGCCCGTCACTGCGTGCGAGCTGAGCGCGGCGAGGGTCAGCGCCGCGGCGAGGTATGGCCCGACGCACGGCGTCCAGCCGAGACCGAAGACGATGCCGACCAGGAACGCTCCGAGCACGCCGCGACGGCGCAGCCGTTCCGGCAGCTGGAAACCCTGGGTCCGCTCGAGCAGGCCGACCCTGACCACGCCAATGATGGCGAGGCCGAAGAGGATCACCGCGACGCCGCTGATGATCTCGACAACGCGCCCGCTCACCGCGCCGTTGGCGACCCGCGCGATGCCGCCCGCGGTGAGCCCGAGAAGCACGAACACAACGGTGAACCCGGCCACGTAGAGCACCGATCCCGCGAGGAGGCGGAGCCGGAAGCTGTGCCGGTCAGGGTTGCTCAGCTCGGCTGCGCTGACCCCCGACACGCAGGCGAGGTAGGCGGGGAGCAACGGGACCGTGCACGGCGCGAGAAAAGATCCAAGCCCCGCGACGAAGGTCGCGAGCAGCGTCGCAATCGAGAGCATCAGCCGAACGTGAAGGTGTAGATGCGGAAGCCCGCCGGCACGGTGAGATCGATCAGATGGTAGCCGGGCGAGATCCCTGCCAGCAGCTGGAACAGGTCCTGCCGCGTCACCGTGAAGCTCGAGCCGGTGAGCGCTGCGCCCCGGCTTCCGGGGCCGACCAACTTTCCGTCAAGTTTGACTGAAACAGGCAGGGCTGCGCCAGGCGTGCCGGCCACGATGTACACGGTGTCAGCCGTGAAGTTGAGCCGGACGTGACCGCTCGTGTCGGCCTGCAGATACTGCCCTTGGTCCGTCCAGGTGCCGGTCACCTGGATCGCATTCTGAGCCTGGGGCGCCCCGGAGTCCGGGTACTTCTGGGGCGCGCCCAGGGCGCCATAGGCCTCGTTATCGGCAAGCTGCCCGCGCTCGCTGCCGGCGTAGAGCTCGGGCGTGGTGTTGCTGGGAACCGGTGTCGATGAGGGCAGTGGCGCCGTGTGCACATCGAGCAGCGCGGCCACGGCCGCATCGGTCTGGGTGTAGTCACCCTCGCCGAAGCTGGTGTACGCGATCCGGCCCTGCTGGTCGAGCAGGTACTCCGCCGGCCAGTACTGGTTCTGATACGCGTTCCATGTGGCCATCTGGCTGTCGATGGCCACCGGCCACGTCACCCCGAGGCGCGTGACGGCCGCGGCGACGTTGGCGGGGACCATCTCGAAGTCGAACTCCGGGGAGTGGACGCCGACGATCACAAAGCCGTCGGACTTGTACGCGTCGTAGAGGACCTTGAGGTGGGGGATGGTGCGCACGCAGTTGACGCACGAGAAGGTCCAGAAGTCGATAAGGACGACCTTGCCGCGCAGGTCGCTGAGGGTCAGCGGTGTGGTGTTGAGCCACCCGTCGATGCCGGCGAAGTCCGGGGCCGGGTGGCGCTGGCTCACGGGCAGCACCTGGCCGCCGGTGCTCGACGCGGTGGCCGCCGGCGGCGGGCTGCTGGCCACGGTGAAGAGCACCGCGCCGACGATCAGCACGGCGACGGTCGCGAGGGCCAGCCGGTATCGGGTCACGTCGCTTCACCCGCACTGTACGGGCTCTGAGTTGAGGAACCATTACGAAGCCCGTCCCGTCTGCTAGCTTGTGCGCGACCTGCGGTCGCACATGAATCCGATGAGCAACCACGCCCCCGACCGGCTGCTCGGCGATCGGAGGCGAGTGGTCGTCGAACACGTGCGGCCAACCGTCGACGGCGGCGAGTTTCCTGCCAAAGCGACGCGCGGACTTCCGTTGCGCGTGACCGCCCGCGCCTTTGCCGACGGTCACGATCCCCTGCTCGCGTGGGTGTGGCACTGGCCGGGGGCGCGCCCGCTCGCAGCCGACGCCCCGCCTCCGGGGATGGTCGAGGTGCCCATGGAGGCGGAGCCGCAGGATGTGTTCGGCGCCTGGATCAAGACCCGGCGGCTGGGCGCGTGGAGCTTCGCGGTGGTCGGCATCCTCGACGTCTGGGGCGGGTGGGCTCGCGACCTCATGATCCGGTTCGAGGCGGGTGTCGACGTCGAGCTCGACCTGGCCGACGGGGCTGCGCTGGCCGCCGCCCGCGCTGAACTCCCCGTCGTTTCCAAATCCGACCGCCGCGCCCTGACCGCGCTCACCGCCAAGCTGGCCGCGCCGACGCCGGCCGAGACCAGGGTGCAGCTGGCCACGCGCGAGGCAACCATGGGGCTGATGCGCCGGACCGCCGATCTCAGCCACGCCACGATCTCGGGTCCCTACGCCCTCTGGGTCGACCGCGAGATCGCCGGCTACTCCGCCTGGTACGAGATGTTCCCGCGCTCGGAGGGGGCGGTACCGCCCCGAAGTGGCACCTTCAAGCTCGCCCAGAAGCGGCTGCCGGCGATCGCGGCAATGGGGTTTTCGGTGCTCTACCTGCCCCCGATCCACCCGATCGGGGTCACCCATCGCAAGGGTCCGAACAACTCGACCGAGTGCTCCGCGGGCGACCCAGGGAGCCCCTGGGCGATCGGATCGGCACTCGGCGGCCATACCGCCGTGGACCCCGCGCTCGGCACCATCGACGACTTCGATGAGTTCGTTGGCGCGGCCCAAGCTGCCGGCCTCGAGGTTGCCCTCGACTACGCGCTGCAGTGCAGCCCCGATCATCCATGGGTCACCGAACACCCCGAGTGGTTCCGGCATCGGTCGGACGGCTCGATCCGCTACGCGGAGAATCCGCCAAAGCAGTATCAGGACATCTATCCGCTCGACTTCGAGAGTCAGGACGCAGTCGGGCTCTGGCTCGCGCTCCGCGACGTGATGCGATTCTGGATCGGCCACGGCGTGCGCATCTTTCGTGTCGACAATCCGCACACCAAGGCATTCCCCTTCTGGGAGTGGCTGATCGCGGAGATCCGTCGCGAGTACCCGGACGTGATCATGCTCGCCGAGGCGTTCGTCCGTCCGGCGGTCATGCAGCGGCTGGCCAAGATCGGTTTCTCGCAGTCGTACACATACTTCACCTGGCGCAACACCGTCTGGGAGCTCAGCCAGTATCTGACAGAGTTGTCTCAGACAGAGGTGGTCGACTGGTTCCGGCCGAACTTCTGGGTGAACACCCCGGACATCCTCCACGCCACGCTGCAGCACGGCGGCCCCAATGCCTTCAGAATGCGCGCGGTGCTGGCCGCGATCACCTGCCCATCGTGGGGGATGTACAGCGGCTACGAGCTGTGCGAGAGCACCGCTGTGCGCGAGGGTAGCGAGGAGTACCTCGACTCGGAGAAGTACCAGCTCCGGCCTCGCGACTGGACGCAGCCCGGTTCGATCGCACCGTTCATCGCACGGCTGAACGAGATCCGCAGCGGCCACCGTGACGCCATCGCGCAGTTGAGCACCCTGCGCCTGCACCACATGACCGACGATTGGATGCTCTGTGTGTCACGGTCGACGCCCGAGAAGGACGACGTGGTGGTCCTGATCGTCAACCTGGATCCGCTGCATCCCCGGGAGGCGAGTACCTGGCTCGACCTCGGTGCGCTCGGCGTCGCCGCGGATCGGCCGTTCGATGTTCATGATGAGCTCGGAGGTGAGACCTACACGTGGCACGGCGCGGCGAACTATGTACGACTCGACCCAGCCTGGCAGCCGGCGCACATCCTCCACGTGCGTCCGCAGCAATGACTTCCAGCCTCGATCTCGGCGAGGATCCGCTGTGGTTCCAGAAGGCCGTGTTCTACGAGCTCTCGGTACGTGCCTTCCACGACGGGAACAACGACGGTATCGGTGACTTCGCGGGTCTGATCGGCAAGCTCGAATACCTCGAGTGGCTTGGCGTCGACTGCTTCTGGCTGCTCCCATTCCAGCAGAGCCCGCTGCGTGACGGCGGCTACGACATCTCGGATTACCGCGTGGTGCTGGCGGACTATGGGACCGTCGAGGATGTCAAGCGGCTCGTCGACGAGGCCCACCGCCGCGGCATCCGCGTGATCATGGACCTGGTCATCAACCACACCAGCGACCAGCATCCCTGGTTCAAGAGCGCGCGCTCGTCCCCCGACAGCGAGTACCGCGACTGGTACATGTGGTCGCCCACGAAGAACAAGTTCACCGATGCTCGGATCATCTTCGTCGACACCGAGACGTCGAACTGGACGTGGGATGACGAAGCCGGCGCGTACTACTTCCACCGCTTCTTCAGCCACCAGCCGGATCTCAACTACGACAACCCGAGCGTGCGTGCGGAGATCATCGATGTCTGCCGGTTCTGGCTCGACATCGGCGTGGACGGGTTCCGGCTCGACGCCGTCCCCTACCTCTTCAAGCGCGAGGGAACCAACTGCGAGAACCTGCCCGAGACGCACATCTTCCTGGCCGAGTTGCGCGCGACCATCGATGCTGAATACTCGGGAAAGGTCCTCCTCGCCGAGGCGAACCAGTGGCCCGAGGATGTGGTCGACTATTTCGGCACGCCGGAGTTGCCGGAGTGCCACATGTGCTTCAACTTCCCGCTGATGCCGCGGATGTTCATGGGTCTGCGTCGCGAGCAGCGGTATCCGATCACCGAGATCCTCGATCGAACGCCGGCGCTCCCGCCCAGCAGTCAGTGGGGCATCTTCCTGCGCAACCACGACGAGCTGACCCTCGAGATGGTCACCGACGAGGAGCGCGACTACATGTGGGGCGAGTACGCGAAGGACCCGCGCGCCAAGCTCAACCTCGGGATCCGGCGCAGGCTCGCTCCGCTGCTGAACAACGGACGCCGCCAGATGGAGCTGTTTCACGGGCTCATCCTGTCGCTGCCCGGGAGTCCGATTCTCTATTACGGAGACGAGATCGGCATGGGTGACAACGTGTACCTGGGCGACCGGGACGGGGTTCGCACGCCGATGCAGTGGACCGCCGACAGCAACGGTGGTTTCAGCCAGGCGGATTTCGCACAGCTGTATCTGCCACCGCTGATGGATCCGGTCTACGGGTACCAGGCGTGCAACGTCAGCGCGCAGCGCCGCAACGAGTCGTCGATGCTGCACTGGGTGCGCCGCTTCATCGCGGTCCGCAAGCGTTTTCCCGTGTTCGGCGAAGGCAGCTTCGAGTCGCTCGACGCGGCCAACCCGTCGGTGTTCGCCTTTCTGCGCCGGCTGGATGGCCTGACGGTGCTGTGCGTCAACAACCTGTCGCGCTTCGCCCAACCGGTCGAGCTCGACCTGCGCCGGTATGACGGGACGACGCCCGTCGAGATGCTTGGCAGGGTTCACTTTCCGCGCATCGGCGAGCTGCCGTACCTGCTGACCATGGGCCCTCACGGCTTCTACTGGTTCATCCTGGAGCCCCCGGCCTCATGAGCTCGCAGGACGGTGGCGTGACCGCCATGCTCCGCGAGCATCGCATCGACAATTGCGAGGTCGCGCTCGCCGAGTACATCGCACGGCAGCGTTGGGCCGGTGCGCAGGGACGCACCATCGCCACCACGGCAATTGTCGATGCGGCGGTGATCCGCGAGAGCTCACCGGTCCTGCTCCACACGCTCACCGCGGTCACCTTCACCGATGGCGGGACCACGCGGTACGCGCTCCCACTGGGCATCCGACCGGTCGGTGACCCCATCGCCGAGCGTGTGCCGGAATTCATGATCCCGTGGGCGCAGGCACCGAGTCCGATCGTCCTCTATGACGCGGTCGGTGACTCGACGTACATCGAATGGCTGCTCAGCGCGATTCGCGACCAGCTCGTGCTGCGCACGACCAGCGGGACTTTGCGTTTCTCGTGCCCTGATCCCGAGGCGCTCGACACCGGCAACCTGTCGTCGGTGCGGTTGCTGAGGGTGGAGCAGAGCAACACGTCTGTCGAGGTGGGCGACGCGATCTTCCTCAAACATCTGCGCCGCGTCGAGACGGGACCGTCGCAGGAGCTCGAGATGGCCGACGTCCTGCAGGCCGCGGGATTCAAGCACCTCGCGCCGGTGCTCGGTCGCGGGGTGTGGGAAGGCCGTGACGAGGCGCCGTCGCCGCTCGTGATCGTGCAGCCCTTCCTGCACAACAGCACCGAGGGGTGGGCGCTTGCGCTCACGTCGCTGCGCGACCTGTATTCCAACGCGGAGTCGGCGGGCCCCGGCGATCCGGCGCAGCGCCGCGCTCTCGTCGATGACCAGGATGCCGCGTTCCTCGCCGAGTCGATGCGCATCGGCAAGGTGATCGCGGAGATGCACATCGCCATGGCGTCGAGGCCGCCGGGCAGCGACATGGCGCCGGCGCCGCTGAACGAGGAATCGCTCAATGCGTGGGCGAATGCCATGACCGCCGAGCTCGATCAACGCCTCGCCCGGGACGAGCCGGCGCTCGATCCGCTCCGGGATGCAAGAGACGCCGTCGTCAATCGCTTCGACCAGATCCGCAGCCTCTCGCCGGGTGGCCTGCTCACCCGGATCCACGGCGACCTGCACCTCGGCCAGCTCCTGCGGATCGACATCGGCTGGGTGATCCTCGATTTCGAGGGCGAGCCGGACCGGACTCCCGAGGAGCGCCGTCAGCTCAGCTCGCCACTTCGGGATGTGGCCGCCATGCTCCGCTCGTTCGACTACGCGGCGGCCGCGGCGATCGTCGAGCGCACCCCGCTGGACAGCGCGGAGGCGAAGCTGCTCCTCGGCTACGGCGAGGCCTGGGCCGACGCCAATCGCGACGCCTTCTGGAGTGCGTACCTCGAGACCATCGGTTCACGGCCCATCCTGCCCGCCCCGGGACCGTCGCTCGTCCTCCGCCGCGCCTTCGAGGTGCAGAAGGCGATTTACGAGATCGGATACGAGCTGGGTCACCGCCCAAGCTGGGTTCAGATCCCGCTGCGGTTCCTGCTCCGCGGTACCAACCAGTAACCATCGAGCTGTGACGCCCAACGACCCGGCCCCTTCCGACCTCCAGGTGGCAGTCGAGCAGATGCTCGCCGGCCGCCTGCACGACCCGCACGCGCTGCTCGGACCCAGCGTCAGCGGCGACACGATGCGGATCCGCGCATTCCACCCGGAAGCGACCTCGGCGAGCGTCGCGCGCCCGGACGGCATCACGGCGATGCGCCGGCTGAATGCCGCCGGGCTCTTCGAGGCAACCGTGCCGGCAGGCGAACCCGGCTATCGACTCCGCTTCCGCAACGACGAACGCGAGTGGGAGCAGGAGGATCCGTATCGGTTCTCGCCAACTCTGGGCGAGCTCGACATCTACCTGATCGGCGAGGGCACGCACGCCCAGCTGTGGCGCGTTCTCGGTGCGCGGGTCACCGAGCACGAGGGCGTCTTCGGCACGGCGTTCACCGTGTGGGCGCCGAACGCCCTCGGTGTCAGCGTGGTGAGCGATGCCAATTTCTGGGACGCGCGCACCTGGCCGATGCGGATTCTTGGTACCTCCGGGGTCTGGGAGCTGTTCTGTCCCGGGGTCGGTCCCGGCGTGCGTTACAAGTTCCTGATCACCCGCAGCGATGGGATGCGCATCTTCAAGGCCGATCCGCTGGCGCGAGCCTCGGACCATCCACCGGGCACCGCGAGCATCGTTGAGCAGAGCCGGCACAAGTGGCGCGACGGTGCGTGGATGCGCAAGCGCGCGCAGTCGGACATGAACCAGGCACCGTTCGCCGCCTACGAGGTTCACCTCGGGTCGTGGCGGCGTGGTCCCGATGGCCGCGCCCTCAACTACCGGGAGATCGCCGAACCGCTCGCGGCGCACTGCCTGTCCATGGGCTTCACGCACATCGAGCTGCTGCCGATCATGGAACACCCGTTCGGCGGGTCATGGGGCTATCAGGTCACGGGCTACTACGCCCCCACCGCGCGCCACGGCGCTCCCGACGACCTCCGCCACTTCGTCGAGGTCATGCACCGCAACGGCATCGGAGTGATCCTCGACTGGGTGCCCGCTCACTTTCCGCGAGACGGCTGGGCGCTGGCGAGGTTCGACGGCACGCCGCTCTATGAGCATGCCGACCCGCGCCGCGGCGAGCATCCCGACTGGGGCACGTACGTCTTCAACTACGGACGCAACGAGGTGCGCAACTTCCTGGTCGCGAACGCCCACTACTGGGCCGAGGAATTCCACGTCGACGGGCTGCGCGTCGATGCGGTCGCCTCGATGCTGTACCTCGACTACTCGCGGCAGCCCGGTGCCTGGGTGCCGAACATCTACGGTGGCAAGGAGAACCTCGAGGCAATCGCCCTGCTCCGTGAGGTGAACGATTCCCTGCACGCCCGCAAGTCAGGCGTGCTCACCATCGCAGAGGAGTCGACCACCTGGCCCGGCGTGACCAGGTCCATCGCCAGCGGCGGGCTCGGCTTCGACTTCAAGTGGAACATGGGCTGGATGCACGACACGCTCGATTACCTGCACAAGGACCCGATCTATCGCAGGTATGCGCATCACCAGATGACCTTCGGCCTGATGTACGCCTGGTCCGAGCGCTTCATCCTGCCGCTCTCCCACGACGAGGTCGTCCACCTCAAGGGCTCCTTGCTCGGCAAGATGTCGGGCGATCCTTGGCGGCGATTCGCCAATCTGCGCTCGCTGTTCGGATGGATGTGGGCGCACCCGGGTAAGAAGCTTCTGTTCATGGGCGGCGAGCTTGCCGATGAGCGCGAATGGGCGCACGAGTCCGAGCTCGACTGGCGGCTGCTCGAGGACCCGGCCCACGCAGGGGTGAAGCGCCTGATGGACGACCTCGGCCGCCTGTATGCAGCTACCCCGGCGCTCTGGGAGCTCGACGAGAGCCCCAAGGGGTTCGAGTGGATCGACGCCGGCAACGCCGATCAGAACATCCTCAGCTTCATCCGGCGCGACGCCCACGGATACCCGGGCATCGCCTGCATCGCCAACTTCGCCCCCGTCGTGAGGTATGACTTCAAGGTGGGCCTGCCCCTCACGGGGCACTGGACCGAGGTGCTCAACACCGACTCGGATCACTACGGCGGCAGCGGTATCGGGAATCTCGGCTCGGTCGAGGCCGTGGCCGAGCCGATGCACGCGTTCTCGAACTCGGCCCAGCTGACCCTCCCGCCCCTCGCCGTCCTGTGGCTCGCTCCCCCCGGCCCGACGCCCCCCATTGCTTAACCCGGGCCTAATCGTGAGAATGGGGTGGCATACCTGCGGGCCGAGAGTGGACGAGCAGCGATAGATCGAAGTCGTGATCACGTCGCGGGCGCGTTGCGCCCGGGCGAGACCGCTCTGAGCAGACACAAGGGTTGACCCACTCCATGAACACCGACGAGGCCCGCACCCGCTTGCTGACCGAACGAGCCCGCATCGAGGAGCTTCGCGGCGCGGCAAACCGGCTCACCGCCGACGCGCAAGAGGCGACTGAACGCGAGCTGTCCTCGGCGGAGCAGCACCCTGCGGAGCTGGCGAGCGAGACCATCGGACTGGAGATCGACCACAGCGTCCTCCAGCACGCCGAGCTCGAACTTGCGGAGCTCGAGGCTGCGGTCATCCGCGTCGACAACGGCGCGTACGGGAAGTGCGAGGAGTGTGGCAACCCGATCAGCGAAGCCCGCCTCGAAGCGATCCCGACTGCGCGGTATTGCATCGAGGACCAGTCGAAACACGACAAGAACGGGCGGCGCAACGGGCGCTAGTCCCACGCCGGCCGGGATCAGTGGCGGAAGTGACGCTCCCCGGTGAGCACGACCGCCATTCCCAGCCCATCGGCTGCCTCGGTGACCTTCGAGTCGTTCTTGCTCCCGCCCGGATGGATCACGGCGCGCACCCCGGCGTTGCCCAGGGCTTCCAGACCGTCCGGCATGGGGAAGAACGCGTCCGAGGCTGACACCGCGCCGATGGCGCGCTCGCCGGCCCGCGCCACGGCCAGCTCGGATGACTCGACGCGCGACATCTGACCGGCGCCGACGCCGATCGCCATGCCGTCGCGGACGATGACAACGGCATTCGACTTGACGTGCCGGCAGACGCGCCAGGCGACGAGGAGATTGCGCCACTCGGCCTCATCGGGCTGACGCACGCTCGCCACCTTCATGGTCGAGCGGTCGGTGATCACCCGGTCGCGGGTCTGGACGAGCAGGCCGCCGTCGATGCTCCTGACATCGAGGGGCTCGGAGCCCGAAGGCCGGTCGACGATCAGGACACGGATCCGCTGCTTGGTGGCGAGGTGCGCCACCGCGTCGTCGTCGACGGCTGGACAGACGACGGCTTCGAGGAACGTCTCGGTGAGCGCGGTCGCGGTGGCAAGGTCGATCGGGCGGTTGACCCCGACGATGCCACCGTAGGCGGATCGGGGGTCGCATTCGTACGCCCGGCGATAGGCGTCGACCGCGCCGTCGCCTGTGGCGAAGCCGCAGGGGTTGGTGTGCTTGATCACGCAGGCTGCCGGCTCGTCGAACTCGGCCACGAGGGCCCGCGCGGTGTCGACGTCGAGCCAGTTGGTGAAGGACAGTGGTGCGCCCTGCAGCTGACGCGCGTGCGCCATGCCGCCGGGTGTCCCCGGGACGGCGTAGAGCGCGCCGCGCTGGTGCGGGTTCTCGCCGTAGCGGAGCTCGTGCAATCGCGGGCCGCCGACGGTCAGCTCCGCAGGGAGCACTTCGCCCGCAATGCGGGTGCGGAGCCACGCGGCAACCTGCGTGTCGTATGCGGCGACGTGGGCGAATGCCTCGGCGGCCAGCCGGTGGCGGGTCGCCTCGGAGACCGAGCCGTGCTCGCGCAGCTCGCCGAGGACTGCGAGGTACTGCGCCGACGACACCACGACCGTTACTGAGTCACGATTCTTGGCGGCGGCACGAATCATGGTCGGGCCGCCGATATCGATGTTCTCGACAATCGTGTCGTCATCTGCGCCGCGGGCGAGCGTCTCGGCGAATGGGTAGAGGGAGACGACCACGAGGTCGATGGGCTCGTAGCGGCTTTCGGCGAGCTGGCGCATGTGGTCGGGATCGTCGCGACGGGCGAGGATGCCCGCGTGGATCGCCGGGTGCAGAGTTCGCACCCGCCCGTCGAGCATCTCCGGGAACCCGGTGACGTCGGCAACCGACTGGACGTCGAGCCCCGCCTCTGCGAGCACCCGGCTGGTGCTGCTTGTCGCGACCAGGTCGTAGCCGTGTTGGATCAGCCCGCGAGCGAAGTCGACCAGGCCGGTCTTGTCGCTGACCGACAGCAGTGCGCGCCTGCTCATACCTGCGCCGCCGCCGGCGCAGGAAGCACCCGAACCCGTTTGCCGTCCCGCTGCAGCCGATCCGTGCTCCAGAGCGCCACGGCGCGGGGCAGCAGCTCCCACTCACGTTCGTGGATCCGGCGGCGCAAGGCCGGGACGTCGTCGTCCATCTCCACCGGTACGGCCGCCTGGAGCACGATCGGTCCACCATCGGCCTCCCCGCGTTCGAGCAGCTGCACGGTGCACCCGGTCACACGCACTCCGCGCTCCAGGGCTCGCTCAACGGCGTCCATGCCGCCGGCGAAGGCGGGCAGGAGCGAGGGGTGCACGTTGAGGATTGCGTCCGGGTAGGCGTCGATGAACTCGTCGCTCAGGATCCGGTCGTAGCCGGCGCACACCACCAGACGCACTCCGGCTGCATCGAAGCGCTCGCGAATCTCGCGGTCCCGTGCGGCGCTGTCTCCACCGAAATCGGACTGAGGCAGTGCCACTGCCGGAACGCCCCACCCGCGCGCGACATCCAGGGCGTGCGCGCTGCGCCGGTTCGAGACCACCAGCGCAACTCGAGCTGGGAACTCGGGATCCCTGCATGCCTGGAGCAGCGCGTCGAGGTTGGTCCCAGCTCCGGATACCAGCACCCCGACGGGGGTACGTTCGCTCACCTGAGAATGACCCGCCGCGTGCCCGACTGTGGAACCACCTCGCCGATGCGCCACACCGGGATCCCGGCAGCTGAGGCGATCGAGGGGACGTCCGGGGGAACGATCACCACCATCCCCACCCCCATGTTGAAGGTGCGCCACATCTCCTCGAGGTGCACGCCGCCCGCCTTCTGAATGGCCGTGAAGATCGGCGGAACCGTCCACGTCGATCGTTCGATGATTGCAGCCAGTCCGCTGGGGAGCACGCGCGGGACGTTGTCGATCACGCCGCCGCCGGTGATGTGCGCCATCGCGCGGACGTCGGTCATGGTGCGCAGCTCGCGAATCGCCTGAAGGTAGCAGCGGTGTGGCTCGAGCAGCAGGTCGACCAGCGGCCTGTCCGTGCCCGGCAGCACATCGGACCACTGGAGCTCGTGCTCGGCGACGATGTGGCGGACCAGCGAGTAGCCGTTGGTGTGCAGCCCGCTGCTCGGCAGCGCGAGGAGCACGTCGCCCGCCTGCACATCGCTGCCGTCGATGATCGCTGAGGCCTGGACGGAGCCGACGATGAAACCGGCGATGTCGTAGTCGCCCAGCGCGTAGACCCCGGGCATCTCGGCCGTCTCCCCGCCGATGAGCGCGCAGCCGGCCGCCCGGCAGGCCTCGGCGATGCCCTCGATGAGCTCCGCGAGGTGCTCGGGGACCAGTTTGCCGGTGGCGTAGTAGTCGAGAAAGAAGAGCGGCTCTGCTCCGCAACAGAGGATGTCGTTGACGCAGTGGTTCACCAGGTCGATCCCGATGCCGCGGTGACGCCCCGTGGCGATCGCGACCTTGACCTTGGTGCCCACCGAGTCGGTGCTCGAGGCGAGCACTCGCCCGTTCGGTGCCCCAGGCTCGAGGGCGAACAACCCGCTGAACGCCCCAATACCACCGAGCACCTGGGGGGTGTGGGTCGATGCGATGGTGCGCCGGATCAGGCTGACGGCGCGGTTGCCCTCATCGATGTCGACACCGGCGTCCGCGTAGCGAAGATCACCCATCTGACACAGAGTGTATCGGCGGTCTCACGGGGGACGCGGAATGGCGACGAAGCCCCGCGCTTCACCGCTGCGGTGTCACCATGTACGCAACACGGTCCAAGTCCAGGAATCAAAACCCACCTCGTGAATCCCACCGATACCTCGGACCCGAATTACTTCCATCGGGTCGTGGATTGCCAGTGGGCCTGCCCGGCCCACACCAACGTTCCCGAGTACATCCGTCTGATCGCTCAGGGGCGGTATACGGACGCCTACATGTCGAATCGCGAGTCCAACGTGTTTCCCGGGATTCTCGGACGCACCTGCGACCGTCCCTGCGAGCCCGCGTGCAGGAGAAGCAGGATCGACGGCTCGCCGGTGGCAATCTGCCGCCTCAAGCGCGTCGCCTCCGACCTGCGTGGCGACGTCGCCGATCGCCTCCCGGTGATCCCCTCGATCAAGTCAGGACGGCGGGTCGTCTGCATCGGCGCCGGGCCTGCCTCCCTCACCGTGGCCAACGACCTCATGCCGATCGGCTACGAGGTGGTCATCCTCGAGCAGCACGACCAGGCCGGTGGCCTCATGCGCAGCAACATCCCCGCCTTCCGGCTGCCCGCCGAGGTGATCGACGAGGAGATCGCGACCATCGTGGACATGGGCGTCGACCTCCGGCTGAATACGCCTGTGTCGAGCCTCCGCGGCCTGCTCGAGCAGGACTTCGATGCCGTGTTCATTGGCACGGGCGCGCCGCGGGGCAAGGATCTCGACATACCGGGGCGGCACGAGAGCGATCGGATCCACATCGGGATCGACTGGCTCGAGTCGGTCGCGTTCGGCCACACCGACAAGATCGGCGAACGCGTGCTGATCATCGGCGTCGGCAACACGGCGATGGACTGCTGCCGCTCGTCGCTCCGGCTCGGCGGCACCGCCATCAAGGTGATGGCTCGACGCCCCCGCTCGTTCTTCAAGGCCTCGTCGTGGGAGCTCGAGGACGCCGAGGAGGAGGGCGTCGAGATCATCGTGAACCACGCGCCGACGCGATTCGTCATCGAGGACGGCCGGCTCGTCGGCATGGAGTTCGAGCGTCTCGAATGGGATGAGCAGGCACGTCACTCCACGGTCGTCGACACGGTCGTGATCCCGTGCGACGACGTCATCCTCGCCATCGGTCAGGAGAACGCGTTCCCGTGGATCGAGCGGGACCTCGGCCTCGAGCTCGGCGACTGGGACATGCCGGTGGTCGACCCGGTCACCTTCCAGTCGTCGCTGGCGGGCGTGTTCTTTGGCGGCGACTCCGCGATGGGACCCAAGAACATCATCTGGGCGGTGGAGCATGGTCACCAAGCGGCGATCTCCATCCACAATCACTGCGAGCGCATCCCAGTCACGGTGAGACCGCCGCAGGGCATCAACCTCGTGAGCCAGAAGATGGGGCTGACCGAGTGGAGCTATCACAACGACTACAACCCGTCCTCACGCCAGCGCATGCAGCACGTCGAGCTCACCCGCCGGTTCCAGAGCATCGGCACCGAGGTGGAGCTCGGCTTCTCCGCCGAACAGACGGCGCGCGAGGTGCAGCGCTGCCTCAACTGCGACATCCAGACCGTTTTCTCGGCGCCGCTCTGCATCGAATGCGACGCCTGCATCGACATCTGCCCCGTGCAGTGCCTGACGATCACGGAGAACGGCGATGAGGCGGATCTCCGGACGCGGCTTTCCGCGCCCGCCCGGAACCTCGACCAGGCGTTGTATGTCTCGGCAGCGCTGCCGCAGACCGGGCGCGTCATGGTCAAGGACGAGGATCTGTGCGTCCACTGCGGCCTGTGCGCCGAGCGTTGCCCGACCGCGGCGTGGGACATGCAGAAATTCGAACTGTTGATCCCGCTTGCGGTGTCCACGCCGATCCCGGTGGCGACCTGACATGGCCGAGGAGCGTTTTCAACCCACCCGTTCCAAGGTGAACGACTTCGCCTTGAAACTCGCCAACGTCAACGGCACCGGGTCGTCGAGCGCCAACAACCTGCTGATGCGCTCGATCTTCCGCATGGGCGTGCCCGTGTCGGGGAAGAACCTGTTCCCGTCGAACATCCAGGGGTTGCCGACGTGGTACGAGATCCGTGTCAACAAGGATGGTCACGTCGCTCGAGCCCGCGAGTACGACCTGATGGTGGCCATGAACGGGCAGACGTATGCTCGTGACATCGCCGAGGTTGCGAGCGGCGGCTTCACGATGTACGACTCGTCGTGGCCGCTCGACCGCGACCTGATCCGTGAGGACGTCACCTATCTCGGCGTGCCGCTTGCAGAGATGTGCAACGACGAGTTCCGCGGACCGCGCGAGCGGATCCTGATGAAGAACATCGCCTGCGCGGGCGCGCTCGTGGCGATGCTCGGCATCGACATGGACGTGATCGCGCAGCTGCTCACCGAGCAGTTCGCCGGCAAGGATCGTCTGCGCGAGTCGAACCAGCGTGCGCTCCGGCTCGGCCACGATTTCGCGACCTCGCATTTCGACTACCCGCTGCCCTGCCGCGTCGAGACCATGAACGCAACCCAGGGATCAATCCTCATCGACGGCAACACGGCCGCGGCGCTCGGATGCGTATATGCCGGCGCAACGGTGGCGGCCTGGTACCCGATCACGCCGTCAACGTCGCTCATGGACGCCTTTGCCAAGTACTGCGCCAAATTCCGGCGCGATCCCGAGACCGGACGCAACAACTACCTGGTGTTGCAGGCCGAGGACGAGCTGGCCGCCATCGGCATGGTCCTCGGCGCGTCCTGGGCCGGAGCTCGCGCGTTCACCTCGACGTCGGGTCCAGGCATCTCGCTGATGCAGGAGCTGCTCGGCATGGGCTACTACGCGGAAATTCCGGCGGTCGTGTTCGACGTGCAGCGGGTGGGACCGTCGACTGGGATGCCGACGCGCGTGCAGCAGGCCGACATCCTCGCCTGCGCCTACGCGTCGCACGGTGACACCAAGCACATCCTGCTGTTCCCCGCGCATCCGGCGGAGTGCTTCGAGATGGCAGCGACCGCCTTCGACCTAGCCGAGCGCTTTCAGACCCCCGTGTTCGTGCTCTCCGACCTCGACATCGGCATGAACGACTGGGTGAGCCCGGCGCTTACCTGGGACGATTCCTACTTGCCCGACCGCGGACGCGTGCTCGACGCCGCGGACCTGCGTGAGCTCGAGGTGTTTCACCGTTACGAACCCGCGGATGCGGAGTCGGTCGCGGCGCGCACGCTCCCGGGTGTGAGCGAGCTCGGCGCCTATTTCACGCGCGGGTCGGGCCACACGATCGAGGGCGGATACACCGAATACCCCGAGGAATACCAGGCGGTTCTTGATCGCCTCGCGCGCAAGCACACGGCGGCGGCCGAGCACACGCCGGCGCCCCTCGTGGAGCAGCACGCGCACTCACAGCTCGCGATCGTGACGTTGGGAAGCTGCGAGCTCGCGGTCCTGGAGGCAATTGAGCTGCTCGCGAAGCGCGACGTCATCGCGGACTACATGCGCATCCGGGGCTTCCCCTTCGGCGCCGGGGTGCGCGCGTTCCTCGAAGAGCATGCGACCATCGTGGTCGTCGAGCAGAACCGCGACGGGCAGTTGCGCACCCTGCTCACGCTCGAGACGCCCGTGTCGAAGGAGAAGCTGCGGTCCGTGCTCGCCTACGGCGGGTACCCTTTGAGCGCCGAGGACGTCGTCGACGGCGTCACCAAGATCCTGGAGGCCTGACGATGCCATCCATCGTCAAACCGATCGTCACGCACCCCGGCCTCGAGCGCAACGCCCTGGGGTTGAGCATTCGCGACTACGAAGGGGGGATGTCAACGCTGTGTGCTGGATGCGGCCACGACTCGGTGACCGCGGCGATCACGCATGCGTTGTGGGAAAGCAACACGCCGCCGCATATGATCGCCAAGCTGAGCGGTATCGGCTGCTCCGCGAAGACGGCCGCGTACTTCGCGCGTGGCGCGCACGGCTTCAACGGCTGTCATGGACGCATGCCACCGATCGCGACCGGCGCCAGCGCCGCGAACCGCGACCTGCTCTGCATCGGCATCTCCGGAGACGGTGATTCGCTCTCGATCGGTTTGGGCCACCTCGCGCACCTGGTGCGTCGCAACGTGCGCATGGTCTACGTGATCGAGAACAACGGGGTGTACGGACTGACCAAGGGCCAATTCTCGGCGTCGGCCGACGTCGGCTCTACGACGAAGCGCGGCGAGGCCAACCACCTGCAGCCGATCGACCCGATCTTTCTCGGCCTTTCCGTGGGGGCCACGTTTCTGGCGCGCGGCTTCTCCGGCGACAAGCGCCAGCTGGTACCGATCTTCCGCGCTGCGATGGCGCATCGTGGGTTGGCGATCATCGACGTGATCTCACCGTGCGTCACGTTCAACGACCATGAGGGCTCCACGAAGAGCTATCTCTTCACGCGCCAGCACGACGTGCAGATGACCGTGACCGATTTCGTGCCGCCCGCCGAGGAGATCTCGGCGACCATCCCGGACCAGGGTGTCGTGAGCATCCCAATGCATGACGGGGCCACGCTGCGGTTCCGCACTGTGCCGGACGGCTACGACCCCACCGATCGAATGGCTGTGATGGAACACCTGATGGCTTCGCGCGGTCGCGGTGAGATCGTGACCGGTCTGCTCTACATCGACGAGCAGTCGTCCGACCTGCACGAGCTGGGCAATACCACCGACCTGCCGCTCACGCAGGTTCCCTACGAGAAGCTCTGCCCGGGCTCGGCTGCACTGGCGGGGGTCGGTTTCCGGTAGGTCGTTCGGGCGCGATGGAATTCAGTCGAGAGCTGCGCGACGAAGTGATCGCCGGCCGTATCACCGTCTCCGGTCAGGGACGACGGCGTCCTGTATCGGATCGAGTTCCACGTAGTTCAGCCTCACGGGTCGTGACCGGCTCGACCGCCGCGAGCGGCGAAGGCAAGTGCTGCAGTGCGTACTCCAAACGCGCGAAGCTGTCCGCGCGGCGCGCCGCCTCATCCACGGTCCGAATCAGCTCCACCCGCGTCGGATAGTGGTACAGGTCGAGATCCTCGTGCAGATCCGCGAGCCACTGCCGAGCACGCGTCTGGTCTGCCGTCGACAGCAGTACTTTCATGCCCCATTCCCCCTAAGAAACCCTGCCTCTAAGAGTAGCGTTTGGGGCGATCGAAGTCTATGGGCGTTTTTTTAGGGATCGGCGCCGGCCGACCGGCGGTCAGTGCTGCGTCACTGGGTAATGATCACCGGGGTGCCGATCGGCGTCCACGAGAAGGCCCATCGCATGACCGGCGTCGGGATATGGACGCAGCCGTGGCTGGCGATGGAGGTGTTCTCGCTCCCCGGGCCGAACATCGAGTTGGGCTCCCAGGACGCATCGTGGAGGAAGTAGCCGCCGACGTCGAACTCCATCACCCAGGTCACCGTGCCCGTCGGATACCAGAAGGGCGAGCCCTTCGGCCACGGCGACACCATCGTGAACGGCGACGCCTTGTAGAAGACGTGGAAGTCGCCGGTGGGAGTGCGGAGATAGGGACGTCCGGTGGTGATTGGCGTCGCGCGGACCACGCAGCCGTTGTCATAGAAGATCGCTTCCTGGAGCGTGAGGTTGAGCGTGATCGCCTTGCCCGAAGGCACGGCGTGCCCGCACTGGTCGGCGCCGAGCGCAGCCGCCACCGACGTCTGCAACGCCACGATCTGAACAGCGATGGCGTTGAGCTGGGACGTTTCCCGCGCGGCGCGGAAGCTCGACGAGAGCGTGTTGTAGCGCGCCAGGAAGGCCGCCGCCCCCGGAGTCGACTCGGCCGCCGCCTGGTCCACGCTGTACAGGAGCGGAGGCAGGCCGGCTGCGACGTTGTGATTGAGGCCGAGCAGGGCGTGCAGCGCCTGGACCGCCCCAACCAGCGCACGGATCGTCGTGGTCGCGTCGACGTGGGTCGCCACCTCCGTTTGCAGCGTCGTCGTCAACGCCGGAACCTGGCCCGGGTCGAGCTTGTCGTGGCGGGCCTTCGTCACCGCTGAGTTCGCCTGAGCTATCAGGCCGTTCAGGCCGCCGTACACCGCGACCTCGGCATTGAGCTGATTCATCAGAGCGACCGTGTGCACCGCGGTGATGTCCCCGGTCCACCTGCTGATCAGCTGCTCGACGGCGATCGGGGTCGCGGCGGCCGCCAGCTGCTCGTTCCACTGGAGCTCAGCGGCGACCCAACTCGCGGGGATGTACGTCGATAGCTGCGCGGAGAGCTGAGCCCAGCTGGTGAAGACCGATGCCGCTTGACTGCGCGCGTTGGTGAGAGCGGCGGTCCATGCACTCGTGGTGCGGGTGTCGAGGCTGTCGAGCAGGCTCTGCCCGGTGCCGAACCACCACTCCGGCGACCATGCAGGGCTCTTCGAATAGGGCGATGCGGCGAGCTGACTCCGGAGCGGCTCGAGACTGGCCGCCGGCTCACCGGCCGTGATCTCGGTGCCCCATCGCTGCTCGAGAGCGGCGGCATGGTGTGCGAACGACGCCTGACGATCGCTGGCCATCACGGTCACCGCCGAACCCGTGCCAACCAGTGCGACGCCCAGCCCCGAAGCGACGATCGGCCATAAGCGCATCGCTGCAAATCCTACGCGACCTGCGGTCTGGTCAAGCCGCGGTCTCGCAGTGTTCGTTACAGGAGCAGCTTCCTCAGCGACTCGGGAGGGCTGTCGTAGGATGGGCCTCGTGAGCGAGGCCTCTGTCGTGATTGCATTGGGGGAGCTGGAGGAGCAGCTCGAGTCGCAGCGCCGCGCGTTGACCGGGTACTGCTATCGCATGCTCGCCTCGCCGTTCGAGGCGGAGGACGCCGTGCAGGAGACGATGCTCCGCGCCTGGCGTGGCTTCGACCATTTCGAGGGGCGCGCCGCGCTGCGGTCGTGGCTGTACCGAATTGCCACCAACGTCTGCCTCGACATGCTGAAGGGGCGTGAGCGACGCGCGATGCCCATGGATTTCGGCCCGGCGCAGGAACCGATCGAGTCCAATCTGCATACGCGCCCGGAGGTCACCTGGATCGAGCCGATTCCGGACAGCGCTGTGGCCGGCGAGACCGATCCCGCCGATGTGGCGGTGGCGCGCGAGACGATCCGGCTCGCGTTCGTCGCCGCGCTCCAGCACCTGCCGCCCCGGCAGCGGGCGGTGCTGATCCTCTGCGAAGTCCTCCGCTGGCAGGCGAGCGAGGTCGGACAACTCCTCGACACCACCGTCGCGTCCGTCAACAGCGCGCTGCAGCGAGCGCGTGCAACGCTCGCGACCAGCGCCGTCACCCCCGACGACACCGTGCCGCCCACGGACGAGGCGCAGAGCGCGCTCCTGGCGCGCTACGTCGCGGCGTTCGAGCAATACGACCTCACTGCGCTCACAGAGGTCATCAAGGCGGACGCCCGCCAGTCGATGCCTCCATTCGACATGTGGCTCGACGGTCGTGACGACATTCTCGCCTGGATGTTCGGCCCCGGAATCGGCTGTCGCGGCTCACGGCTGCTCCCGGTCGTTTCGACGAATGGCACCACCGCGTTCGCTCAATACAAGCCGAGCTGGTCAGGCAGCGGCTTCGATCCGTGGGCGCTCCAGGTGCTCGAATTCGAGAACGGCAAGGTCGTCGAATTCACATTCTTCCTGGACACCGCCCGCCTGTTCCCGCTGTTCGGTCTCCCGGCGCGCCTCGACTCCTAGCGAGCTGCCAGGACGGTCAGCCCAGCAGGATCTCCTGGAGTCCCACGAACGACACCAGGTCACGCAGCTCGTCCGACCACCCCTCGAGGATGACCGCGCACCCGCGCCGAAGCCCCACCAGACGCAGCCGCGCCAGCGCATCCACGGCGACGGCGTCCGCGGCGAGATCGCCGACATCGCACACGGCGCAGGTGGCGTTGCTCGTGGCGATGAGGTCACTGAGGCGATCGCACAAGCCACGCAGATCAGGACGCGCGATCGGGCCCCAGACAACGAAGGTGATGGTTGTCTGCTCGGACACCGCTACTGGCTAGGACCGGCGCACGGGCAGGAAATCATCGGCGATCGGCCGGGTCAAGTGCGGCTGAGGAGAAGTCCTGCCACGGTTGCGGGGTCGAAGTTACCGCCGCTGAGCACAATCACTGTGGGGTTCTCGGCGCTTCCGGCCGGCACGCTCCCATTGAGGTATGCGGCCAGCGTGAGCGCGGCCGTCGGCTCGATGGCGAGCTTGAGGCGGGTCCAGGCCACAACCACCGCATCCCTGAGCTCGGCCTCGGACACGGTCACGATGTCGCGCACCAACGCGTCACCGACGATCACACCGAAATTTCGATCGCCGATGGATTTGCTCTTCACTCCCTCCGCGAGCGTGGCCGGATCGGAAGTCAGCGACCGCAAGGCACCCGCGTGCAGGCTTTGCGCGGCGTCGTCGGCGACGTCGGGTTCCACCCCGATGACGGCGGTCCCCGAGGAGAGCGCGGACACCGCGAGTGCGATCCCCGAGATCTGACCTCCGCCGCCGACCGGTACCACCACCGCGCCCGCCGCGGGCATATCCTCGAGGATCTCCAGACCCACAGTTCCCGCACCGTGGATGACATCCCAGTCGTCATACGGATGGATCAGGCGGAGCCCTTCGGAGCGCGCAATCTCCTCCGCGATCGCCTCGCGGTTGTCGTACGTCACCCCATCGGTCACCACGATCGCACCATAGGATCGAATGCCGTCGATCTTGGCGGGGGTGACCCCTTCAGGCACCACGATGGTCGCGCGCAACCCGGCCACCTGAGCTGCGCATGCCAGTGCCTGGCCATGGTTGCCGGAGCTGTGCGTCACCACACCGGGCACGTCCGGCTCACGCTCGAGGAGGCTCAGCACGGCATTGAAAGCGCCGCGAGCCTTGAATGATCCGGTGCGCTGCAGTGACTCGGGTTTGACCATCAACCCGGCGGCGATGTCAGTGCGCAACAGCGGAGTCCTGCGCACGTGGCTCCGGATCCGCGCCGCTGCCTTGCGGATCTCGTCGAGGTGGACGCCGACCCCGGAGTCGATCGACCCGTCGCTCAGGATGTGACCGCTACCGGGATCTCCAGCGCCAGCTTGTCCATCTCGAGTTGCGCGGGAACATCCACGGGGTAGGAGCCGGTGAAGCAGGCAAAGCAGAATCCGTTGCCGTCAGGCTGCCCCATCGCGCGGCGGAGACCCGCGAGGCTCAGGTAGCGGAGCGAATCGGCGCCGAGCATCGCGCCGATCTCACGCTCGGTATGACCGGCGGCAATCAGCTCCCGCCGCGAAGCGATGTCGATGCCCATGAAGCACGGCCACGCGATCGGCGGCGACGCGATGCGCATGTGGACCTCGCGCGCGCCGGCGCGACGCAGCTCGTCGATGATGCGGCGTGACGTGGTCCCGCGCACGATCGAGTCGTCGACGAGCACCACGCGCCGGCCCTCGAGCACATGGCGCATCGGGTTGAACTTCAAACGGATGCCGGCCTCACGCAAACGCTGGGTGGGCTGGATGAAGGTTCGCGTGATGTACCGCGACTTGATCATGCCTTCCGCAAACGGCAGCCCAGCCTGCTCGGCGTACCCGATCGCTGCAGGAGTGCCGCTGTCGGGCAACGTGATCACGATGTCCGCGTCCGCGGGCGCCTCGCGCGCGAGCTCGCGGCCCATCTGGCGCCGTGACTCGTACAGCGACTTGCCCATCATCACGCTGTCGGGCCTGGCGAAGTAGATGAATTCGAACGAGCACATCGCTCGGTGCGCGGCGGTGCGCTGGATCTTCGTGCTGCGCATCCCGGATGCATCGACGGTCACGATCTCGCCGGGCTCGATCTCGCAGATGAAGGTCGCGCCGACCACGTCGAGCGCGCACGTCTCGCTCGCCATCACGTACCCGGTGCCGCCGGGCGCGTCGACGTCGCCGAAGCGGCCGAGACAGAGCGGGCGGATACCGAGCGGATCGCGCGCGGCAACCAGCGAGTCCTTGGTCAGGAACACGAGGCAGTAAGCACCCTCGACGCGAGGCAGCGCTTCCGCAAGCGCCTGTTCCAGGGTGTCGGCTCGCGTCTGGGTGAGCAGCGCCCCGAGCACCTCGGTGTCGCTCGTGGTCTCGAAATCGAAGCCCTTGGTGATCAGCTCATCGCGCAGTTTGGTGGCGTTGACCAGGTTGCCGTTGTGCGCGATCACCACCGGGCCGATCGTCGGATGCTGGACGGATATCGGTTGCGCGTTGAGCAACCGCGCGCTGCCGGTGGTGCTGTAGCGCGTGTGCCCGATGGCGATGTTGCCCTTGAGACCGTCGATGATCTCCTGGTCGAACACCTGCGAGACGAGCCCCATCTCCTTGCGGATGCGAATCTCGCGGCCGTCGCTGACCGCGATACCGGCGGACTCCTGTCCGCGATGCTGCAACGAGTACAGGCCGAAGTACGTCAGGTTGGCGACGTCCTCGCCCGGATGGAACACCCCGAAAACGCCACATTCCTCGTGGAGGTGGTCGTCGTCGAAGGCGTCCATACCGGCCTGATCACTCACGCTCGATCAACGCTCCTTGGTGCACCTGACGCACGTCGGCGAGCGGCACGTCAATGCAGCCGGTCACGCCGACCCTCTCGCCTCCGACGGAGCCGAGACCACGGAAGGGGACCGATTGCCGCCCTGCCAGCTCGTGCAATCGCACAAGTGCCTCCCTGGCGAAGCTGATGACGAATCGAGATTGACTCTCTCCGAAGAGTATACCGGCCGCCCCGTTAATCAACCCTTCACCTGTTCCGAGCTCGTCCAACACCACCCATGCGCCTATGTCGCCCAGCAGACATGACTCGGCGAGTGCGACCGCGATGCCCCCTTCGGCGCAGTCGTGCGCGGAATGGAGCAGGCCGGCTGCAATTGCCTCGAGGATGAACCCCTGGACCCGTCGCTCCAGCTCGATGTCGAGACGAGGCGGGGTCCCCGAGTTGACGCCCTGAGTCATTCTCTGGTACTCGCTGGCGTCGAGCTCCGCAACGATCGGACCAACCAGTGCGATGAGGTCGCCCTCGTCGCGAAAGCCCGCGGTGCATCGCTGTGCAACGTCGTCGATGACCCCGACCATGCCGATGACAACGGTCGGGTCGATCCCGGTGCCGCCTGTGTCGTTGTACAGGCTCACGTTGCCGCTCACAACGGGGATATCGAGCGCCCTGCAAGCCTCGCCGATGCCGTCGATTGCGTCGTGCAGATCCCACCAGACGCCGGCGTGCTCTGGATTGGCGAAGTTGAGGCAGTTCGTGACCGCCGCCGGCGTCGCACCCGTCGCGACGACGTTGCGCGCCGCCTCGCACACCGCGATCATCGCGCCACGCCTGGCTTCGAGCGCGGTGTACCTGGAGTTGCCGTCGGTCGCGAGCGCAAGGCCGAGCGTGGTTCCGTCGACACGAACCATGGCCGCGTCGCCGCCCGGGAGGATGACGGTCCCATCACCGACCTGATGGTCGTAGCGTCGGTAGACGGATGCGCGGCTTCCGAGGTTGTCGCTCCCCAGAAGTCGGAGCAGCGCCTCGTCGAATGTCCACGATGGCGCCGAGCCGGATGGCGCGTCCAGGATCGCGGGCCGATCCGGGCGCGGTCCCGGCGCCCCCCGCAGCGGAGCACCGTCGACGAGGAGGTCGAGAGGCAGGTCGCAGGCCTGGTCGACACCGTCGCGCACCACAAAGCGCTGCTCGGGCAGGATCATCGCGACCACGTCCGAGTGGAGGTCCCAGCGGTCGAACACCTGCTGCAGTGACCCCACGTCCTGGGGCCGGGCAACAATCAGCATCCGCTCCTGTGACTCGCTGAGCATCACCTCATACGGAGTCATCCCGGTCTCCCGACGCGACACGCGAGCAACATCGACCTCGATGCCGCACCCCCCGCGATGCGCGAGCTCCGCGGTGCTTCCGCACAGCCCGGCTGCACCAAGATCCTGCATCGCGATGACGCGCGGATCCCCTGCGAGCTCGAGGCACGCCTCCATGAGGCACTTCTCGAGAAACGGGTTGCCGACCTGCACGGCGGGACGCCGGGCCGCACTGCCGGCGTCGAGGACAACCGACGCGAAACTGGCGCCATGGATACCGTCGCGGCCGGTGTCGGCACCGACCAGGAGCACCATGTTGCCGGGTCCGCTCGCAGTGGCGCGCGTCAGCTTGCGCTGCTCCACGATGCCGACGCACATCGCGTTGACGATGCAGTTGGTCCGGTACGACTCATCGAAGTACAGCTCACCGCCGACCGTCGGCACACCAATGCAGTTGCCATAGCCGCCAATTCCCGCTACCACACCGTCGAAGAGGTGACGCTGATGTGGTTCATCGAGCGGGCCGAACCGCAGCGAGTCCAGCAGCGCGATGGGGCGCGCACCCATCGTGAAGATGTCGCGCAGGATGCCGCCGATGCCCGTCGCGGCACCCTGGTATGGCTCGATGGCGCTCGGGTGATTGTGCGATTCGATTTTGAAGACGCACGCGAGACCGTGGCCGATGTCGACGGCGCCCGCGTTCTCTCCCGGGCCCTGCAGCACACGCGGGCCTGTGGTGGGAAGGCTGCCGAGCAGCGGCTTGCTCGTCTTGTAGCTGCAGTGCTCGCTCCAGAGAGCCCCGACAATGCCGAGCTCGAGCCGATTCGGTTCCCGCCCGAGCGATTCGACCAGGTGCACATACTCCGAGCGCGTCAGCGCGACCTCGGCCAGATCCGCGTCACTCGCCGCTGCGAGCACGGTGGTCACGACGCCGCTGCGACGGGCATCACGCCGTTGCGGCTCATCGACTGCGCGACGTTGTTGAACAGCCGCATCCCGTCCGACGAGCCCAGCACCGCTTCGCACGCACGCTCCGGATGCGGCATCATCCCGAGCACGTTGCGACGCTCGTTGACGATCCCGGCGATGTCGCGCATCGACCCATTGGGCGTGTCACTCTGCACCGGCGATCCGTCTCGTCGCACATACCGAAACGCAACGCGCTGCTCGCGCTCGAGCATGTCAAGCGTCTCGGCATCGGCAACATAACGCCCTTCCCCATGCGACACCGGAATCTGCAGGACGTCACCGCGCGCACACCCCGAAGTGAATGCAGCATCAGTGGATTCGACGCGCAACCATGCCGGCGCACACCGAAACTCCAACGAACTGTTGCGGGTCAGCGCCCCCGGCAGCAGATGCGCCTCGCACAGAATCTGAAACCCGTTGCAGATCCCCCACACCAGTCCACCGGCTTCCGCAAATTCGGCCACCGACTCCATCAGCGGGGCAAACCGAGCCACCGCTCCAGCCCGCAGATAATCCCCATAAGAAAACCCGCCCGGTAGGATCACGCAGTCAACGTCCTGCAACCCGCGATCTTTGTGCCAGAGCATGACGGCCTCGTGCCCCGCGAGCTCAACCGCATGCTTGCAGTCGCGATCGGACCACGTCCCCGGAAACACCGCGATGCCGAATCGCATCAGGCCATTCCGGCGCATCGCGCCTCGGACGCTGCGCGCCGCGCGGTGGGGAGGGCATGAACTGCGCAGGGCACGGGGTCGGGACGCCTTTGCCGTCCCGCCCCTCGCTCTCGCCCGGGGGGGTAGCCCGGGCTCCGAGACGGCCCTGCTCCGTTCATGCCCTCCCCACCTCTCACCGAGCGTGCTCCGTCAAAACGCGAATGGAGGCGATGCGCGAGTCTTCGATCACGGTGTTGCGCAGCAGTTGCTCGCACATCGACTCGACCTGTGCACGAACCGCGGCCTCGTCGTCGCCCTCGACCTCGAGCTCCAGGTGCTTGCCCACGCGCACGGCGCGTACCTCCGGGAACCCGAGTCGATGCAGTCCGTCGCGCACCACGAGGCCCTGCGGATCGTTGACCACGGGCTTCAAGACGACCACGACCTCGACCGCGAACGTCATTCGGCAGTGACCCCTGGGATCTCGATACCGCAGATGCGCCGCGCAGCCTCGATGTAGCGCTTGGTGGTGCCGCGAACCACGTCGTCGGGAAGCGCGGGACCCGGGTCCGTCTTGTCCCAGCCGAGTGTCTCGACGTAATCGCGAACGAACTGCTTGTCGAACGACACCGCGGGCTCGCCCTCACGCCACTCCGACATCTCCCAGAAGCGCGAGGAGTCCGGGGTGAAGATCTCGTCGATGAGGGTCAGCTTCCCGTTGATGAAACCGAATTCGAACTTGGTGTCGGCGAGGTAGATGCCCACGCTCTCGCAACGCGCGGTGGCGTAATCGAACAGACGCAGCGACGCCGACTCCAGCTCGTCAGCGAGTGACTGACCGACGAGCCCGCGCAACTCGGTGCGCGAGATGTTGACGTCGTGGCCGTCATCCTTCTTGATCGCGGGCGTGAACCTCGGCGACGCGAGGCGCGAGGAGTCGCGAAGCCCTTCCTGGAGCGGCTCACTCGCGAGGGTTCCCTTGTCGCGATATTCCTTCCAGCCGGATCCACTGATGAATCCTCGGACCACGCACTCGACGTCGATGCGCTGGGCGCGCGCGACGTGCATCGACCGCGGCAGCCAGTCGGCGCGCACCGCTTCAGGGATCGCCTCCTCGTCGTCGGCCAGCAGGTGATTGGGCATGATGGCCGCGGTCTGAGCGAACCACCAGCGCGACATCTGGGTGAGGACTGTGCCCTTGCCTGGAATCGGCGTCGGCAGGACGACGTCGAAGACGCTCAGCCGGTCCGTCGCGATCATCAATAACGTGCCGTCGGCGAGCTGGAACGTGTCCCGCACCTTGCCGCGCCGGAACAGATTGAGGTCACCGACGTCCGCAGTGCTCATCACCTGCATCAACTCATCCTCCCGCCGGCGAGGCCGGCCTCTATCGCGAGCGCAGGCGACGAAGCGTCGGCTGCGACTCGCTCGGGTGTTGCCGTCGACAAACCGAGGCGACGGTATGTCTCATCAATATGCGCGAGGTACGGCTCGACATCGAAGCTGTGCGCGATGGTCGTCTCGGGAAGCGCCGCAGCGATTTCGGCGTCTGTGGCCACCAGGTCGCGGAACGAGCCTTCACCGTCACGCGCGCGGGCGGCGAGCGCCTGCACGGCGCGGTACGCGCGCTCACGGGGCCACTCCGCCTCGACGATCAAGGCGGTGAGCACCTGTTGCGAGAACACGATGCCGCCGTGCAGCTCGATGTTTGCGGCCATGTTCTCGGGCTTGACACGGATGCCCTCGACGATTCGTGTGGAGAGGCGCACGATGTAGTCGCTGAGCGCACAGGCGTCGGGGAGGATCACGCGCTCCGCAGACGAGTGGGAGATATCGCGCTCGTGCCAGAGTGCCACGTCTTCCATCGCCGTCATCGCGTAGCCACGAAGCACGCGCGCAAGGCCGCAGATGCGCTCGCAGAGAATCGGATTCCGCTTGTGCGGCATGGAGGACGAGCCCTTCTGGCGCAGTCCGAACGGCTCCTCAACCTCGTCGACCTCGGTGATCTGGAGCAGCCGGATGGTGGTCGCGAGCCGTTCGAGCACGGCCCCGAGCAGCGCCAGTGCCGTGACGAACGACGCGTGCCGATCACGCGCGAGCACCTGCGTTGCCACGGGCGCGGTCGTGAGCCCGAGCCCCTCACACACGTGCTCCTCGACCTCGGGAGGAACACTGGAGTGGGTGCCGACCGGGCCGGTGATCTGACCAACAGCGATCTCGGCGGTCGCCGCCGCGAGGCGCGAGCGCGCACGGCGCACCTCGTCGACGAAGTTGGCGAGCTTGATGCCGAGGGTCAGGGGCTCCGCATGGACGCCGTGGGTGCGTCCCATCATCACGGTGAGCCGGTGGCGCTCCGCCTGCTCGACGAGTGCTCCGATCAACGATTCGACGTCGGAGTCGATGACCGCCGCAGCGTCTCGTAACTGGGTCGCGAGGGCCGTGTCGACGACATCAGAGGAGGTCAGCCCGAGGTGGAAATACCTGCCGGCCTCGCCCACGGTCTCCTGCACAGCAGCGACGAACGCGGCCATGTCGTGTCCCTGCTCGGCCTCGAGCTCGGCGATGCGCTCAGCATCGATGGAGGCCCCCTGCAGCGCGGTCAGCGCTTCGACGGGAATCCTGCCGATTTCCGCCCAACCCTCGCATGCGAGCAACTCGACATCCAGCCAGCGTCGCAATCGCGATGCGTCACTGAAGATCTTCGCGATCTGCTGCGGGGCGTACCGGGGGATCACCTACGTTCATTCTATCGGGGTGGCCACTGGCACCTCCCTGCCCCTGGTGATCGCGCACCGGGGCGCCTCTCGTGACGCGCCGGAGAACACCATCGCGGCGTTCGAGGCGGCGATCGCTCTCGGCGCGGACGCGGTGGAGCTGGACGTTCGCCGCACCGCGGACGGCGTGCTCGTCGTGCATCACAACGCGTCCCGCCGGGGAGTCCCCCTCGCCATGCTCACCCACTCCGGCCTGGTGCGTCTGAGCCGCTACGAGCCGCCCACGTTCGATGCCGTCCTGGATCTCTGTGCAGGGAGGATCGCCCTCGACGTCGAGATCAAGGAGGCCGGATACGAGGTCGAGGTGATCGAGGCGGCTTCGAGCCGGTTCTCGCGCGAGCAGCTCTTGTACACGTCCTTTGAGGAGTCGGTGATCAGCACCATCCGGCGATTGGCTCCCGACGCGCGCTGTGGCCTGCTGCTTGGGCCCGGCCGCCTGCGGACGCGTGCTCAGCGCTACGAGGCGCTCCCTTTCGATCTCGCCGAGCGCTGCGGCGCGGATCTCCTCGCCGTCCATCAGTGGCTGGCTCCCCTTCGCGGCCGCAGCCGGCGGATTCCGGGCACCGGCCTGCTCGCCGAGGCGCAGGCCCGGGGCTTCCCCATGATCGTCTGGACGGTCGACGGTCCCCAGCGTCTGCGCGCCTACCTTGCGGATGGCCGGGTGGCGGGCATAATCACTGACCTGCCCGGCCTCGCGGTCGAGACCCGCCGCGAGCTGGTGTCCGGGGTCAGTGGGGAAGGGACGACGAGCAGCCGGGGTCCGGCACCCGGGGAGCAGGACGACTTTATGCGATCGCATGTAACCGGACCGCGCCGGCCCACGTTGAATGATCGAGTGCGCCCGATGATCCCGAGATGACGCTACCTCGGGCGTATGAAGACCAGCTTGTCGAGCGTGCCAAACAGGACGCCGACGCCTTTGGGGAACTGTACGACCACTACTTCGGCCAGATCTACCGGTTCGTGTTCAGCCGTCTCCGTGACCAGGAGGCCGCGGAGGACGTTACCTCAGAGGTCTTCTTCAAGGCACTCCGTGCAATCGGGCGATACAAACCGTCAGGCCACCCCTTCAGCGCCTGGCTCTATCAAATCAGCGTCAACGCAATCAATGATCACTACAGAAGCCGCAAACCGACCTCGAGCCTCGACAGCGCCATCGCTGTCGCCGACCCGGCTCGCCCTGTCGACGACCGCGTCGTGGACAGCGCCGAGGCCGCGCGCGTCTGGGCGGCCATCGACGACCTCCCGCCCCAGCAGAGGGCGGCCATGACCCTCAAGCTCGGTGAGGACCTCAAGCTCGCGCAGATCGGAGAGATCCTCGGCAAGAGCGAGGGCGCGGTCAAGCTGCTCATCCATCGCGGCATGATCGGCGTCCGCCTGCGCCTCGGTATCGTCGTCGCCGTCGAGGAGCAGAGCTGATGGCCTGGATGGGCGGCTGGTTCGATCCCGAGCTCGAGGACCTGTTTCGCGACGAGCCGGAACTCCTCCAGACGGCCCAACGGGTTCGGGCGGCTCGCCCGCAGGTCGATCCCGACGCGCGCTTCCAGAATCGCCTTCGCGCCCAGCTGGTTGCGGAAGCGTCGCGAGGCGCCGGCGCCCGCGGAGTACGCCGCTGGTGGCGTCTCGGACCGGGCCACGTCGCCTGGGGTGGAGCCTTCGTCGGGGCCGCACTGATCACCGCCACGGTGTTCACGTTCGTCGCAAATCACCCCACGGACCAGACGGTGACGGCGTTCTCCCAGCTCACGGCGCAGCACTCGGTGAGCCCCTCGCAGGTGATCACCGTGGCGTTCAACCAGCCGATGGATCAGCACGCCGTGGAGGCGGGCGTCCACATTCAGCCGGCGATCAAGGTGTCGTTCACCTGGAAGGACAACGACCTGGTGATCACGCCCGCGTATCACCTGTCGGCCAACACGCCGTACACCGTCACGATCGCGCAGACCGCGATCCGCGCCGCATCCGGCGCTTCGGCCGCCGCGCCGATCAACATCACGTTCGGAACAGCGCCGACTCCGACTCCCGGCCCGGTGGCGCCGCCGTCGCTCAACCCGGTGACCCTTGGTTCGAATGGGACCGGTGGGTCGCTCTTCTACGCCCCGGACGCTTCGCTCATCAGCACGGTGGGACTCCTGCCAACGTCGGCAGCCGCGACTCCTTCATCGACTCCCACCCCGGCCTCGCCTTCGGCAAGCCCGACCACGACCCCCGAGGGTGGCATCACAGGTGCGCCCGAGGTGCCTGGAGCGCTCGTGCAATTCTCGGGCGGCACGTCCAGGCAGCTCGGACCGTCGCCCAGCGCCGCGGCATTCTCTCCGAACGGCAGATATCTGGCGACTGCAGTGCCGGACGCCAACGGCGGCTCGACGATTGTCACCAGCCAGAGCGACGGAAGCCACTCGGTGCCGCTGTTCGACTCGCCGGGCGCGGTGACCGCACTGACGTGGTCGTCGAACGATCGAATCATCTATACGGACGGGACCAACATCGTCTCGGTGGATCTCACCAAGGCGACCACGTCTCTGTACACACTCGTGGGCGGCGCGGGAACGATCACCGAGCTTGCCCCGGGCGGCGCATATGCCTACGTCGCGCCCGCGAGCGGCACCGGCGGGTCGCTGCTCCAGATCCGCGCGGGAACCGAGCAGGTGCTCTCAGGCGCGGCCGACGACGTCGCGTTCAGCGGTGACGGCAAGACCGTTGCCTGGGTCGACGCGTCGGCACAACCCGGCCGTCTCCTCACCGAGGCGGTCGGTCAGAGTGCTCCCGCCGTCGTTCCGATGCCAGACTCACCGGCCAGCCCGAGCGACGTCACGCTCGATATGAACGGCGGTGAGGCGGCATTCCTCAGCACCAATGCCTCCGGCGTCGCGGAGCTCGCGATCGTGCAGCTGCCGAGCGGCACCCCGCTCGCGGTGCAATCACCGGCCAATGCAACCCAGCTCACCCTGTCTCCGGGTGGTGATCAGGTCGCTTTCGTCTCGAACACAGCGGGCGGCGCCTCCATCGAACAGGCCACCGTCCCGGGGACCAAGAGCCGGGCGGATCTCCACCAGATTCCTGCCGGCGCCAACGCCACGCTGCAACGATTCGTGCAGGCGCAGGTCGGCCAGGACGGTCAGCCCGATCTCGGTACTCTGGCGGCACTGAGCACCGCGAATGTCGATGCCGCATCGACGACACCCCAGGACCTGAGCCGGGCCTACGTCATCAGCACCTACCTCGAGCCACAGGGCGGCGTCGGAGCGAGCATCGAGCTGATCGTCGACCCGAACTCCGGGCACACCACGGCGCGCGTCGCCAGCGAGACGCTGCTCATCGCCCAGGACCTCAGCGGCCGGTACCTCGTGACGCAGGCGCAGACGTCGCCGCTTCGTGATGAGTCGGCAGGACCGCACGTGGTACAGGTGACCTCGATCACCACCAACGGCGTCACCACGCTTCAGGTGAGCTTCGACAGTGACCTCGACCCGGGTACCGTCGCCGCCTCGATTTCCGTCCTATCGGTGTCGGGCAACATCCTCATCTCAACGGCGGTGTACAACCCCGACACGCGGACCGCGACGGTCACGATCCAGAACGCACCGTCCGGGACGTTGACCCTCGACATCGCGACCACGCTTGCCGACTTCGAGGGACAGGCGCTCGCGCACGGCTTCGAGACCAAGGTCCAGGCAAACTCCTAACCGGCGACGCTCGAGGTGGTGCACCACAGCGTGGCGCGAACCGGGATGCGCATGGTCCCGTCAGCGGCCGTCGAGCGCTCCAGGGTACGCTGACAGCTCGCTCGAATTTCGCGCAGCGCCGGCTCGGATGCGTGCGTCAGCTCATCGGCGATCGGCCTCTCGACCACCATCGCCGCCCAGTAGTCCGCGATACCGTCGAAGCGCACCACGTCGTTGAGCGTCACGCGCTCCCAGTGCGCCACGGGCATGGGCGGTGGACTGGCGAGCGCACGTGCCAGAAAGGCAGAGTCAATCCCGACGACCGTGCGCAGAGCGTCGAGGAGCGCGACTTCGTGCATCGGTGGTTGTGACGCATCCCATGTGAGCACGCCGGCGCGCCCGCGTGCGCGAGTTGCGCGCCTCGCCGCGTCGAGCAGCGACTCGCCGTCCCAGAACGCGAAGGTGCAGAGCGATACGACGCGGTCGCATGACGCGTCGCCCAGAGGGATGGCGCCACCGGCAGCGAGCAACGTCGATGCGACACACCCGGTGTCCGAGACATCACGCGCAGCGTCGTCGAGCAGTGTGGCCTCCGTGTCGACGAGCACGACGCGTCCCTGATTCCCAACTGCTCTGGCAAGCGCAACCCCACCGACAGCGCTGTCGCAGATGAGGTCGCACGCGGTTTCACCAGGTTGCACGCCGAGCACACCGACCACCTGCTCGGCGAGCGGCCGGAGCACCGCGCTCGCGTACAGCCGCCCGAAGCGCGGCCCCACGCTGGTCAGCCCGAGACGGCGATCGCGGCGGCGATGGCGGCGACGCGCGCCGGGTCGCGAACGACGCGCTGGAACGGCTCCTGGCGCTCCGCCCATGCATCGGCCGCCGCGACCAGTTCCGGATGCTGCTCGATGAACGCGGTGCTGTAGGTGCCGGCACGAAAGTCTGGATCCGCGATCACGGCGAGGTGGTACGGGATGTTGGTGCGTATCCCGGTGATGACGTACTCCAGCAACGCGCGGCGCATCCGGTCGAGCGCCATGTCACGCGTCGGTGCATAGGTGATCAGCTTGGCGATCATCGGGTCGTAGTTGGGAGAGACGAGCCCCGGGCTCACCAGCGAACTGTCGACGCGCACACCCGGACCGGCAGGCTCGTGGTACCCGGTCACCTGCCCGGGCGAGGGCAGAAAGCCCTTCGCGTAGTTCTCCGCATTGATCCGGCACTCGACGGCGTGTCCGCGAGGCACGACCTGCTCCTGGGTCAGCGACAGCCGCTCTCCCGATGCGATGCGCAGCTGTTCCGCCACGAGGTCGATCCCGTAGACAAGCTCGGTGACAGGATGCTCGACCTGCAGGCGGGTGTTCATCTCGAGGAAATAGAACTCCCCATCGCGGTAGATGAATTCGACGGTGCCGGCATTGACATATCCGACCGCCTTTGCGGCGGTGACTGCAGCGTGTCCCATCCGCGCGCGGGTCGCCGCGTCGATGACCGGTGAGGGCGCCTCCTCGACGATCTTCTGATGACGGCGCTGGATGGAGCACTCCCGCTCACCAAGGTGGATGACGTTGCCGTGCGTGTCCGCAAGCACCTGAATCTCGATGTGACGTGGCTCCTCGAGATAGCGCTCGAGAAAGATCGTGTCGTTGCCGAATGCGCGCTGCGCGGTGCTCTTCGCAGTGTCGAATGAGGCGCGGAGCTCGTCCTCGCTGCGAGCGACGCGCATCCGGATGCCACCGCCACCCGCGCTCGCCTTGATCAGGACCGGGTAGCCGATCTGCGCGGCCGCCAGGACCGTCGCTTCGAGATCACCGAGCGCACCGGTGCCCGGGACCACCGGGACGCCCGATTCACGCATCCGCTCGCGGGCCGGCACCTTCTCTCCCATCGCCGCCATGGCATCCGGCGGCGGCCCGACGAAGACGATCCCGTTCTCCGCGCACGCACGTGCGAGCTGCTGGTTCTCACTGAGAAAGCCGTAGCCGGGATGAATCGCCTGAGAGCCGGTGGAACGAGCCGCGTCGATGATCCGGTCGATGAGGAGATACGACTGTGCCGCAGGCGCCGGGCCGATCTCCACCGCCTCGTCTGCGAGCAGCACGAATGCGGCGGTGCGGTCGACGTCGCTGTGCACCGCGACGGTTCGCACGCCGAGGTCGCGGCACCCTCGCAAAATCCGCAGCGCGATCTCACCGCGATTGGCGATGAGGACTTTGTCGAACATCAACCAACCGCCCCGATGCCGGTCACGCGTCGATTTGAATGAGCGGCGTCCGCGGGCTGACCACGATGCCTTCGGTCACGTACACCTCGGTGACCGTACCGGTGCGCGTCGCCGTGATGTCGTTCTGCATCTTCATCGCCTCGAGCACGCAGACGACATTACCCAGAGCCACGTGGTCGCCAACCTTGACGTTCACCTTGAGCAGCAGCCCCTGCATCGGCGATACCACCGTCCCCTCTCGCACCGCCCGCGCCGCAGGTGGTGCCGGAGCGTCGACCGCAGCACCACCGGTATCGACGCCGCCGATGATTCGCACCGAATAACTCTGCCCGTCGACCTCCACGGTCAGCTCGCGAACCAGCTGCGCCGGCGGCTCGCCGGCCTGCGCCTCACCTGGGTCGACCGCGACCTCGGTCGGGGCTTCGGGCGCCCCCGCAAGCGCGGCGACATCCGGCTCGTCCCCAAGCCGCTCGGCGACTGCATCGCCGCGCACGAGGTTCAGATACGCATTCGGGAACAGCGCGTACGTGACCATGGCGGCGGGGTCGGGCTTCGCATATCCCTCGCGGATCAGCTCGCGGCGGGTCGACTCCATGACCGGCTCGAGCAGGTCGGCGGGGCGGCAGGTGATCGGCTCTTCGCGGCCGTTCACCAGGCGCCGGACTTCCGGGTCGATCGCTTCGGGAGGCTCGCCGTAGAGGCCGAGGCAGTAGTCCTTGATCTCCTGGCTGATCGTCGCGTAGCGGTCGCCCTCAACGACGTTGTACACGGCCTGGGTGGCGATGATCTCGGTGAGCGGGGTGATCAGCGGTGGGTAGCCGAGCTCGGCGCGGACCTGGACGACGTCGGCCTCCACCTCGGCGAGCCGTCCGAGCGCATTGCGCTCACGGAGCTCGGCAATCGCGTGGCCCATCGCCGACGGCGGAAGCAAACCTCGCAGTGCTGAGGTGTCGAGCCGGGCCGCGAGCGGATCGATGACGTCCGTGTAATGGACGAGCTCCTGCTCGAGGACCAGCGCGGCAGCGGCGACCCGCTCGAGGTCGAGGCCGCAGTCGACATCGGTCCCCGCGAACCCGGCGATCAACGCCTCGGCGCCTGGCATCGAGGCACCGCCCGCAAGTGGCGACAGGGCGCAGTCGGCTCGGTACGCACCGGCGAGTGCCGCCGAGTGGCACGCAAGCGCGGCCATCCCCGTTTGCGCGGAGATCGAGACCGCCACCGGCACCCCGGCAGCTTCGCGGATCACCTTGACCGCCCGTGCGGCCGCGGCAGCGCCCAGGACCCCGAGTGGATCGTGAAGGCAGATGGTCGGATACCCGGCGTCGACGAGCCGGCGAGCCACGTCCCCCAGTCCTTCAGGGCCGCGTCCGGGCACCTCGTTGTAGACGATGACCCCTTCGGCCTGCTTCCCGGTCGCCGCGATCGCGATGGAGCATCGCTCCAGGTTGCGCACGTCATTGAGCGGGTCGTAGCAACGGAAGATGTCGACGCCCGCCTCGGCCGACGTCTCGATGAAGGCGTCGACAAGGTCGTCCGAGACCTGGCGGTGCCCCACCAGCGACTGACCGGCGATCAGCGCCAGGAAGGGCGTGATCGGTGCAGCGGCCCTGATCGCGCGCAGGCGCTCGAACGGGTCCTCAGCGAGAAATCGCAGCGACGCCTCGAAGGTCGAACCGCCGAAGACATCGAGAGCGGCGAAGCCGCAATGATCGAGGGTCTCGGCGACCGGCAGAACGTGGCGGAGGCGCAGCCTGCTGACCATGAGCGACTGCTGCCCATGGCGGAGCGACGTCTCCACCAATTCGAGGCGGGGCATGCCGGGCCATTCTAGGGCTCGGCCCGGAGCACCCTGCTATTCGAAGTGGAATCCCTCGGGGAGTTGCACTTTGGAGCGCATGCGTGCGCGCTCCTCCTTGATCCGAGCGGCGACGTCCGCGTCGAACAGACCGATGATCTCCGCGGCGAGGTGGCCGGCGTTGCGCGCGCCCATCGGCCCGACCGCGACCGTGGCGACGGGGATGCCGGGAGGCATCTGCACGATGGAGAGGAGCGAGTCGAAACCCGCGAGCGGCGTCGCGGCGAGCGGCACGCCGATCACCGGAAGTGTGGTGAGCGACGCCAGCACGCCCGGGAGGTGCGCAGCGGCTCCGGCGCCGGCGATGAGCACCCGGATCCCGCGCTCGGGGGCGGCGAGCGCATACGCGCGCACGACGTCACCGGCTCGGTGCGCCGACATGACGCCGATCTCCCAACCGATGCCGTAGCCGTCGAGCACCTCGCCGCAGGTGTTCATCACCGGAAGGTCGGACTCGCTGCCGACCACGATCCCGACGCGCACCGGCTCGCTCACGACTGCACGCCGGCGGTGACCGGTAGTCCGATATCCGTACGCGCCTGCATGCCGTCGAAATGCACTCGCGCAAGATTGCCATACGCGCGTGCACGAGCGGCCTCGACGTCCGCACCGAGCCCGGTCACGCAGAGCACGCGGCCGCCTGCGGTCCGCAGCGTGCCGTCCGGGTCGCGCGCTGTTCCCGCGTGAAAACACAGCACGTCATCGTCGAGCCCATCGATCCCGCTGATGACGTCGCCGCGACGCACGTCGCCGGGGTACCCCGCCGCCGCCGCGACCACGCCGACAGCGGCCCCGCGTGCAGCGGCGGCGATGCCCGCGGTGACCTCACCGTGCGCACACGCCGTCAGCGCGTCGAGCAATGACTCGTCGAGCAGAGGCAGGACAACCTGCGTCTCCGGATCGCCGAAGCGAGCGTTGAACTCGAGGACGCGCACCCCGTCGGGCGTGACCATCAAGCCCGCATAGAGGCAGCCCACAAAGGGATGTCCCTGCTCGTCGAGTGCGGCGATGCAGGGATCGAGCACGGTGCGGGTCATCTCCTCGAGGAAGGCGCTCGAGGCGACGTCCGGGGGCGGCGCAAGAGCCCCCATGCCGCCGGTGTTGGGCCCGCGATCGCCGTCACGGATGCGCTTGTGATCACGGGCCGGCACCAGGGTGCGCACGTTACGACCGTCGCTGAGTCCGAAGACGCTCACCTCGAGCCCGCTGAGCACTTCCTCGACCACGACCTGACGGCCCGCGTCACCGAAGCGCAGCTCGCCGAGGCATTCGTCAAGCGCGCGCTCCGCCTCCTCGAGGCTGGAACAGACCATGACCCCCTTGCCGAGCGCGAGCCCGTCAGCCTTTACCACACATGCCCCTCCGAGCTCGGCAACGAACGCCATGAGATGGGCGCGATCGTCCGCCCCGCCGGCTCGCCACCGAGCTGTGGGAATCCCCGCCGAATCCATCACCTGTTTCGCAAACGTCTTCGACGACTCGATGCGCGCGGCCGCGGCGGTCGGACCGAAGACGGGTATTCCTTTCTGGATGCATGCGTCGGCCACGCCGGCCGCCGCCGCAGCGTCGGGGCCGATGATCACCAGGTCCACCGAACGTTCCACCGCGAGCCGCGCGACCGCCGGCGCGTCGATGACCTCGACGGCGACGTTCTCGGCAATGTCAGCGGTGCCCCCGTTGCCCGGCGCGACGATCACCGCGATATGGTCCGCATCGCGACGGCAGGCCCAGGCCAGCGCATGCTCGCGTCCACCGGATCCGACGATGAGGATCCGACCTACTCCCATTCGATCGTCGACGGCGGTTTGCTCGAGATGTCGTAGACGACGCGATTGATGCCCGGGACCTCGTTGACGATGCGCCGGCTGATCAGTCCGAGCACGTCGTACGGGACTCGCGCCCAGTCCGCGGTCATACCGTCCTCGCTCTCGACGATGCGCACGGCGACGACGTTCCCGTAGGTGCGGAAGTCGCCCATGACACCCACGGACGAGATCGGCGTCAGGATCGCGAACGACTGCCATACCTTCCGGTAGAGACCGCTGCGTTTGATCTCGTCGATCACCACCCAGTCGGCGGCGCGCAGTGTCTCGAGGCGCTCACGGGTCACCGCACCGATGATCCGGATGGCGAGACCAGGACCCGGAAACGGCTGGCGGAACACCATGTCGTCTGGAAGCCCGAGCGCGAGGCCGACGTTGCGCACCTCGTCCTTGAACAGATATCGGAGCGGCTCGACGAGCTCGAACCGGAGATTCTCGGGGAGCCCGCCGACGTTGTGGTGGGTCTTGATCTTGTTGGCGTTGTGGGTGTCGTGGGATGTCGACTCGATGACGTCGGGATACAGCGTGCCCTGAGCAAGGAAATCGATCGACCCCAATCGCGTCGCCTGCTCCTCGAAGACCCGGATGAACGTGGCGCCGATCCGGCGGCGCTTCTCCTCCGGGTCGACGACCCCGGCGAGCGCGTCGAGAAACTGGTCGGTGGCATCGACGTGGACGAGGCTGATGTGGCGTTGCGTCCGCATCACGTCGATGACCCGGTCGCCTTCGCCACGCCGGAGCAGCCCGTTGTCGACGAAGACGCAGGTGAGCTGATCGCCGACGGCGCGATGCACGAGCGTGGCAGCCACTGCCGAGTCCACGCCGCCGCTGAGCGCGCAGATGACCTTCCCGTCGCCGATCTGGCGTCGCAGCGCGCTGATCGTCATCTCGATGAACGAAGCGGCCTCCCAGGTGCCTGCGCACGCGCACACGTCAAAGAGGAAGTTGCGCAGGATGTCGCGTCCCAGGGGTGTGTGCGCCACCTCGGGATGGAACTGGATCCCGTAGCGCTTGCCCGGCCCGATGAAGGCTGCGCATGCGGAGTTGAGCGAGTGCGCGATCGGACGGAAGCCCGGGGGGAGCGCGGTGACGACGTCACCGTGCGACATCCACACCGCGAGCTCAGCGGGCAGCTTCGCGAACAGCCCCGCGGCCTCGTCGACGGTCACGGATGCGTGTCCATACTCACGACGCTCTGCCGGGGCGACCCTGCCACCGAGATCGACGGCCAGCAGATCCATCCCATAGCAGATGCCGAGAATCGGGATGTCGAGCCCGTACACCGCGGGATCGGGGTGGGGTGCACCGGCCTCGAAGACCGACGCGGGGCCTCCGCTGAAGATGAGGCCGCGGGGATTGCGGCGGCGGATCTCGTCGGCACTGATCGTGCCCGGCACCAGTTCGCAGTACACCTTTGCCTCGCGCACCCGTCGCGCGATCAGCTGCGAGTACTGACTTCCGAAATCGAGGACGAGGATCGTGTCCTGAGCGATCTGCACAGGCGTGCGCGCCACCGCGCCTGCGTCAGTCGCCACCGTCATCGCTGTCCGTTCACCCCGGGCACTACACCCCCATCCCGACATGCTGCTCGCGCTGCTGCACCTTTCCCTCGGTCTTGATCGAGGGAGCGATCACCATCTCGGTCTCCTGGAACTCGGCGATGTTCCGCGCGCCGCAGACACCCATCGCCGTCTTCAGCGCGCCGACGAGGTTCATGCTCCCGTCGTCGACGTGAGCCGGACCGAAGAGGATCTCGCGGAGGGTCCCCTTGACGCCCGTGCGGATGCGTGTGCCACGCGGCAGGTTGGGATCCGGGGTCGCCATGCCCCAATGGTTGCCGTGTCCAGCGGCCTCCGCCGACGCCGCGAAGATCGACCCGATCATCACCGCGTCCGCGCCGCTCGCAAAAGCTTTCGCGACGTCGCCACCGAGACGCATGCCGCCGTCGGTGATGATCGCGACGCGCTCGCCACTGCGGCGGAAATGGTCGTCGCGAGCTGCGGCGCAGTCGCTGGTGGCGGTGACCTGAGGCACGCCCACGCCGAGCACGGCACGCGTGGTGCAGGCGGCACCGGGACCGACGCCGACGAGCAATCCCTTGATGCCCGTGTCCATCAACTCGAGCGCGGTGGCGTAGTCGACGCAGTTGCCGGCGACCACCGGGATGTCGACCGAATGGGTCAGCTCGGAGAACGACAGGTGCTTGTACGACTTGCTGACGTGGCGGGCCGTGAGCACTGTCCCCTGCACCACCAGCATGTGCGCTCCGGCTTCCTGGACGATGGGCGCGCGGCGTTCCGCGTGCGCAGGCACCGTGGAGACCGCGCACTTCACGCCTGCATTGGTGATCTCCTCGATTCGCTGGCCGATGAGCCCGTCCTGCACGGGCGCTGTGTAGATCTTCTGCAGCAGTGTGTTGATCTGGTCGGGCGGGGAGTCGGCAATTGCGGCCAGCACCTCGGCCGGATCCTCATACCGTGTCTGGACACCGTCGAGGTTGAGCACCGCGAGCCCACCCAGATGGCCCATCTCCACCGCGAAGCGGGTGTCCACGACACCGTCCATGGCGGCGGCGAGGAAGGGAATCTCCAGCGACGTCCCGTTGACCGCGAATGAGACGTCGATTTCCGCCGGGTTCACGGTCACGCGACCAGGGACAAGAGCAACCTCATCGAACCCATACGCGCGCCGGGCCCGCTTGCCTCTGCCCAACTCGAACTCCATCTGGAGATTCTACAGGAGTGATGGATGACTCCGGCCTTGGGATCGCACCATCTTGTGGGGCTCTACGAGGGGACCCACCACATCTGGTGGTCAGCCTGAGTGTTGGGAGGTGGAGGCCAAACCCACCGGCGAGCTCAGGGGTAGATGCCTCGAACCTTGGTTGCCTCGGCGACCTTGGTCACCGCGATCCGAAACGCGGCGTCGCGCAGCGTGATCCCATGGGAGAGCGCCTCGCCGCGCACCTGTTGATAACTCCGGGTCATCACCTCGCGAAGGCGGGAGTTCACCTCGCCGGACCCCCAGAAGTAGGCCTGGATGTCCTGCACCCATTCGAAATAGGACACGACGACACCGCCGGCATTGGCGAGGATGTCCGGGAGGATCAGGACACCGCGGGCATCCAGTTCCGCGTCCGCCTCGTAGGTGAGCGGAGCGTTCGCACCTTCCGCAATGACCTTTGCGCGCACGCGGCCGGCATTGCGCTCGCCGATCTGAGCCTCGAGCGCGGCCGGGACGAGCACCTCGACGTCGAGGGTCAGCAGCTCCTCGCGGTCGATCTGTTCCGCACCGCCGTAGTCGGTGAAGTGGCCGCCCTCTTCCTTGAGGTGGCGCAACGCGGTCAGATCGAGTCCGCCGGCGCGATAGAGGCCGCACGTGCTGTCGGACACCGCAACGACTGTCATGCCCTCCGCGGATAACAGTTCCGCGGACACGCCACCGACCTTGCCGAAGCCCTGGATTGCGACGCGCGCACCGGACGGATCCATCCCGGCGTCACGCATCGCGAGCACGGTGACCATGGTGAGTCCGCGCCCCGGCCCGGTGAAGCGGCCTTCGGAACCACCGATCGCCTGAGGCTTCCCGGTGACCGACGCCGGCACCGAGAATCCCGCGTGCATCGACAGCGTGTCCATGATCCACGCCATCACCTGCGGCCCCGTGCCGAGGTCGGGCGCCGGTATGTCGCGATCCGGACCGACGATGAGCGAGATCTCCGTCGTGAACCGCCGCGTCAGCCGCTCCAGCTCCGTGAGGCTCAGCAGATGCGGATCGCAGACCACGCCGCCCTTCGCACCGCCAAACGGAACGTCGACGACCGCCGTCTTCCAGGTCATGTACATCGCCAGGGCTCGCGCGTCGTCGAGCGTCATCGCCGGGTGGAAACGCAGTCCGCCCTTCGCCGGTCCGCGGGCGATGTTGTGCTGCACGCGAAAGCCGGTGAAGACACGGAACGAGCCGTCGTCCATCTCCACTGGGAAATGCACCACCAGCTCGCGTTTGACTTCGCGCAGCACCGCTCGCAGGGAGTCTTCCAGCCCCACGGCGTCGGCGGTGGCGTCGAACTGCCGCTGAGCAATGCTCAGGGCGGAGCGCTCATTGGTCCCGGACATGCGCAGGCCGCACTATACGCAACAAGCCCGTGGTTTAGGTCAGTCCATAGCGCCCGGATTGGGACTCCGACGCGGCGTGTAGTTGCCTGCCCTGGCAGCAACGCGATGCACAATCATTGACAATCGCGATCACAACCAGCATGCTATGCGCGAACGACAGGAGGTTTTGGACATCCCCTGTCACAAACAACAAGGAGGCCCATAGGATATGGCCAGGACCAGACGTAGGAGAGGCGGCGTCGAGAAGGCCGTCAAACGCACCGTGAGGCGCGTAGGGACGACCGCTCGCCGTCGCGCACCCGCCGCTGGTGGCGATCTCGTGAAGGCGGTGCAGAACCTCGTGAAGGCGTTGCCCGTCGGCGAGTTGGAGAAGCGACTCGCGGGCCTTGAGAAGACCGTCGCGCGGCTCGAAGTGAGCCTGCGTGGTGCAGCCAAGCGTGCGTCGACCGCAGTCCGCGGGACCAAGCGCGCAACTGCCAAACGCGCAACCGCAAAACGCGGCACCGCGAAGCGGGCGACCGCCAAACGGGCAACCGCGAAGCGCACCACGGCCAAGCGCGCGACCGCCAAGCGGGCAACCGCGAAGCGCGCCGGCGCCAAGAAGACCACGGCCCGTAAGACCACGGCCCGTAAGACCACCGCGCGCAAGACCACGGCTCGCAAGCCCGCAGCGCGCAAGACCGCGGCGCGCAAGACCACCGCGCGCAAGACCACGGCCCGCAAGACCACGGCCCGCAAGAC
>Ga0308309_10000069_pt1 | contig 94482 bp, 89 predicted proteins | sample HubBroMetageWFT5_FD_192491 | JGI IMG/M metagenome (GOLD analysis project Ga0308309, IMG submission 192491) | Warmed and freeze-thawed soil microbial communities from the Hubbard Brook experimental Forest, New Hampshire - Hubbard Brook CCASE Soil... | ecosystem: Environmental > Terrestrial >...
TGGCGTCGGCGAGCTCGATGATGGCCGCGAGCTGGTGCTCGACCAGCTCATCGAGCGCGGGGCCACGGCCCTTGACGCGAACCTCGGCGAGGAGCGCCGCGGTGGCCGCCTCGGTCAGGGGCGGCAATGTGCGCACCTTGGTGTCCAGGATCTCGAGGTCGGTCAGCTCGCTCTTGGTCATCCGATCAGCGCGCGGCGCTCCCGACGCTGCCGCTCTTGCGTCCGAATCGCGCTGCCAGCTGCTCGCAGGCCCGGGCGGTCTCGCGTCGCGCTGCACCCTGGGAGGCAAGCTCAACCGCGCCCGCAAATGGGCGGCCACTCACCGAGTATCGCGCCGCCATCACCACCGAACATCCGCCTGTCACCTTGCGAATGGTGACCTCGAGGGTCAGATCCAAACCCTCTTCGAGAGTCAGGACCATCCGCTTTGGCGGCGTCAGCTCGGTGCACACGAGCACCCCGCGAAGGTGGCGGCCCACGAGTCCCGCCTCGACCTCGTACCGGGCCCCAACTCCTCCGGAGGGGCCGCCGATGTGTCGAAGCCGGCGGATGGCGGGAAGCCAGTCAGCGTGCTCGATATCCGCCACGACCGCGAAGGCCTCTTCGGGGGTGACGGGCAAGGTGACGTCGGCGCGTGTCTCGATCATGGAAGCTCCACCGCTTAGTACATCACGGTGGCGAACACGTCCGCGGATTTGAATCCCAGACGCTGGTACACACGCTGCGCGATCACGTTGTACTCGTTGACGTAGAGGCTGCAGCGCGGCACGTCCTTGAAGACGTGCGTGCAGACCGCGGCGAGGCCTGCGCGCGCGACTCCCTGGCCGCGATACTTCGGGGCGGTGTACACGCCCTGAATCTGCACCACGTCGGGCGTCCATGCGGACAGCTCCGCTTTGAACAGCACCTCCTGGTCGCGCGTCCAGATCCAGCTCCAGCGTCGATCAATCAGGCTGAGCATGCGCATTCGCCACGCCGGCGCATCGACCACGAGCGGGTCGATGCCCATCTCCTCACGGTGCATCCGCGCCGCCGCGACGATGAGCGCCTCGAGGTCACTCGGTGTGGAGAGACGGACCTCGTCGGAGGGCGCGCCTGTGAGATCGCCACGATCGAGGACCATCAGCGGTTGTGGATCGCGCAGCTCCCGCGCGGGGCGAGGCGGTCGAAACGCGTTGTGCAGAGCCATGACGGACGATCTGTGGCCCACGACCATGCGTGGCTGCGCGCTGGCGGTGAGCGCCTGCGCGAGCGGGGGTGCGGCGCCGGGATCGGGGATGTACGGCACCACCAGCGACCAGCCGAGCACCACCGAGGTGAGCGCGTCGTCGTCGAATGCGCCCCACCAGTCGCCCGCCTCGAAACCGAGCCGAAGCTCGCTGCGCAGGTAGACGTTGGTGACCGGCTCGCGGTCGATGAGCGAGGCGAGCTGAGGTGCATCTGCCGGTCCGAGCCGCGTGACACGGAGGGCTGAGCTCGTTGCCATGCGTGGGATTCTCCTCGCATCGGCACCTGCTCAGGCGGGATCGCTCGGCTATTCTCCGAGACGTGACTGTGCCCTCCCCCTCCACGCACGCCCAGGCGTTGGGCGCCTGCGCAGCGATTCTGCTGCTGAGCGCGTGCGGTGGGACCACGGCAACAGTGACCCCGAGCTCGAGCACATCGGCGGGATCGACTCCCACGGTGGCGCCGTCACCGTTTGCCGGCACGGGATTCCGCACCAACATCCCCCTGGGGTGGCAGGACGAGACCACCAATCCGAGCGCCGTGGCGGCAGCGAGCGGCGCCGGCATCGTGCTCATGATCCTGACCGCGCCGGACCATGGAGTCGTGGTTGCCCGTACGGCGTCGACGCCGGTTGCCGACGACCAGCTGTCGCAGTACCTGACCAGCGTGATCCCACCCGGCTCGACGAGCGTGAGCCAGCCGGAGCCCGTCGACATCAATGGTGTTTCCGGGGTGCTGGTGACCTTTCTCAGCGGTGTTCCCGCAGCCGGAACTCCAAGCGGCGTGGCGCAGGAGCACGAGGACATGGTGGTGAATCAGGCGGGCAACACCTACGAGATCGCGCTCACCGCTCCCCAGGCCACGTTCAGCCTGGACAGCACCGGCCTGCAGGCAATCCTGAACGGCTGGACGTGGGGGTGAGGCCTGGTTCTCGTAGGATCAGGCGATGCTGGTCGTCATGAACGTGCAGGCAACCCCCGAGCAGGTTGCCAACGTCATCAAGCACGTGCGTGAACGTGGCTTCGAACCAATCGAGTTGCCCGGTGCCGATCGCCTCGCCATCGGTGTCCTCGGCAGCAACCCGGGGTCGATACGGGACGCCATCTGCGATCTCCCCGGTGTCGTCGACGCGATCCCGGTGAGCAAGCCCTACAAGCAGGTCACTCGGGAGTGGCATCCCGAGCCGACGGTGGTCGACGTCTCCGGCGTACGGTTCGGCGACGGATCACTTGTCGTCATCGCGGGTCCATGTGCTGTCGAGAGCCGCGATCAGGTGCTCGCGACAGCGCGCGACGTCGCCGAGGCGGGAGCGACGATGTTCCGCGGTGGCGCATTCAAGCCGCGCTCGTCCCCGTATTCATTCCGCGGGCTCGGGCTGGACGGGCTGCGCCATCTCGCCGACGCTCGTGAGGCGACGGGGCTGCCCGTGGTGACCGAGGTGCTGACGCCCGCGGATGTCGACCTCGTCTCGGAATACGCGGACATGCTCCAGGTCGGGACGCGGAACGCGCAGAACTTCGCGCTGCTCGAGGCGGTGGGAGGCGCGCGCCGGCCGGTCCTGCTCAAGCGAGGATTGAGCAACACCATCGAGGAATGGCTGCTGGCCGCCGAGTACGTGGTCGCCCATGGCAACCCCAACGTGGTGCTCTGCGAGCGTGGCATCCGCACGTTCGAGGCGGCGACACGGAACACGCTCGACCTGAGCGCCGTGCCCGTCGTGAAATCGCTCTCGCACCTGCCGGTCATCGTCGATCCTTCCCACGCCACCGGCCACCGCCCCCTCGTCCCCCCGATGGCACGGGCGGCGTTCGCTGCAGGCGCGGACGGCCTGATGATCGAGGTGCACCCCGATCCCGAGCGCGCGCTGAGCGATGGCGCGCAGTCGCTGACGCCGGCGGCGTTCGCGGAGCTGATGGGATCGATCCGCCGCCTGGCGGTCGCGCTCGATCGACAGGTCGCAACAGCTCCGTCACCGGCGAGGGCAGCAGGCCGGGGGTAGGATCGTCGCGTGGAGTTCCGCCGATGACCACCGTGTACCAACCCAGCCCGCACAACACCGGCAACGGCGTCTCAGCGTCCCCGGCCCGCCTCTGCGGCCTGCGCGGATGCACCAACAGCAACGCCCAGCTCTGCGCGTACCGTGACCGGCGCGGGCGGCGGTGTCCGGCTGCCTTCTGCCCCGCGCACAGCGTGGCCTTCTCGGGCACCAGCTACTGCCGCCGCCATGCCGGCACCGTGCAGGCCATCGGCGAGCTGGCCAAGGACCCCAACGGGTTTCCTGACCTCAACGACCGCGCCCCGTCGCTCGTCAACTGGATCGCGCGCGATCTCGATCAGAGCATCCGGCGCCTCCTCGGCCGCGCCGCTCGGAATGGGGAGAGCGTCATCGTCGACGAATCCGTCCGTCTGGCTCATGACCCGGCTCGCCAGGCTCGCTGGGAACGGAGCTGGCGGATCGTCGAGCACACGGGCCTCGTCCTGAAGGTCACCGTGCACGTGAGCGAGAACGACGATTCGCTGGTGCACGTCCGCGTCGGTACCGAGATGGTCGCGGACGGCGTCCCACCGTGGATCGCACGGCGTCGCGAGGGCCAGGAGGTCGAGGCGGCGATCGACGTTTCGCAGCGGCAGCTCTTCTACCGGTTCCTCGAGGAGAACATCTCGTCGGCGGTGCTGCGCTTCCGGGCTCGCGGCGACCGCGCACCCTGGGGACGCTGACCGCTCAGGCCGGAACGGCTTCGGTCTCGGCGCCGAGGACTCCCAGCAACCTGCCGAGCAGCTGCTGACCCTCCGTACCAGGCACAGCCGCGGCGCCGGCGCCCAAGAGCTCGTCCGCAATGGCGTCGAGCTCGCCGAGCGCCCCGGGGGTGTCGAGGTCGTCGTCCACGCGTTCGAAGAACCGGCGCTCGTGCTGCTGCGCCTCCTCGTGGCTGAGCGCGCCGCCTCCCTGCATCGCAGCCACGTAGCGGCGGTACCGCACTGCCGCGGCGTCGACCTCGCTGTCCGCATACGACCAGGACTGCCGGTAGTGATGCGCCGCGAGCAGCAGGCGCACCGCTGGACCGGGCACGCGGCCGAGCAGGTCGCGGACGAAGACGAGGTTGCCGAGCGACTTGCTCATCTTCACGCCGTCGAGCTTGACCATGGCCACGTGGGTCCACTGCCGAACGTACGGCGCGACCCCGCCTGCCTCGGCCTGGGCGATCTCCGACTCGTGGTGCGGATAGATCAGGTCGTCGCCCCCGCCGTGGATGTCGATGGGGTGCCCCAGCGCGCCGATGGCCATCACGGTGCACTCGATGTGCCAGCCGGGGCGGCCGGGGCCCCACGGGCTCGGCCAGCTCGGCTCGGACGGGGCCGACGACTGCCAGAGCACGAAGTCGAGCGGGTGGCGTTTGCGGGGATCGTCGGGATCGGCGCCGCGCTCTCGGCTGAGCGCATTCATGGTGGCGTGGTCCAGGTGACTCAACCGTCCGTAGTCGGGATAGACGCCCGACTCGAAGAAGACCCAGCCGTCGACGGCGTACGCATAGCCGCCGTCGACGAGCCGCGCGATCCAGTCCACCATCTCCTCCACGTGTTCGGTTGCGCGCGGCGCTGCGTCAACCGGGAGCAGGCCGATCTCGGCCATGTCGTTGTCGAACATCCGCACCTGCTCGGTGGCGAGCTCTCGGAAGTCCATTCCGCGCTCACGCGCGACCCGCAGGATGTCGTCGTCGACGTCGGTGATGTTGCGGACGCTGCGCACGGCAAGCCCGGCCGCACGAAACCGGCGATGCAGGACGTCGAAGACGTGGTAGACGAAGGCGTGGCCGAGGTGCGCCGAGTCGTACGGCGTGATGCCGCAGACGTAGATGCCGACCCGTCCGCCCAGCGGCTCGAAGGGCACCACCTCCCGGCGAGCGGTGTCGAACAGTTGCATGCGGCCCGATTCTACGGCGCGCTCGATCGCGTCCCCGGTGGGGGCTCCGGCTCGAGGATGCGCCGCGCCGCATCGAGGATCTCGACGCTGCTCTTGAAGCCGAGCCGGGTTCTCGCGTCGTCGAACCGGAGCCACGCGGCCTCAGCAATCTCACCCGGATCGGGATTCAGCTCCACGTCGGCCGGCGCCTCGATGATGAAGTGATGGACGCGCTTGAAGACCAGAGGACCGTGGTTCGGCCGCCGGTACACGTACTCGGTCGCGGGCAGTGGGGCACGAACGACAAGCGACTGGAGGGGGATGCCCGTCTCCTCGGACACCTCGCGCAGCGCTGCCGCCTCCGGCGTTTCTCCAGGCTCGACGTGGCCCTTGGGGAATCCCCAGTACTTCCCATCGCTCACAAGGCAGATCTCGTAGCCATCCCCGCCTCGCCGCACCACCACGCCTCCGGACGAGATCTCGTTGGGGCGCATGGGGCGGCGAGGCATGGTTGCTATGATCGGGTGCTTCGCGGCCCCGTGGTGTAGCCTGGCCTAACACGCCACCCTGTCAAGGTGGAGATCGTCGGTTCGAATCCGATCGGGGTCGCCACGTGCGGCTGGAACGAGAGAATCTCTCCGCATGGAGTTCCGCCCTCCGGAAGCGCTGCACGGTGACGCCGTGGTGCTGCGGCGTTATCGATTGTCTGACGGCGCTGCTCTCAAGGACGCAATCGCGGCGAGCCTGGACAGCCTCCGGCCGTGGATGCCATGGGCGCAGACAGCTCCGACCGACGCGTCGGTCATGGCATTTCTCGGCCCCTCGGTGGCGCAATTCGGCGGTGATGCAGCCGCCAACTACGCGATCACGCTGCGCGACTCCGGTCGCTTCGTCGGCGGTTGTGGCCTGATGCCGCGCATCGGTCCCGGAGCGCTGGAGATCGGCTACTGGGTTCACGCCGGCTACCAGCGTCGCGGCATCGCCACGGCCGCATCGCGCCTGCTCACGGATGCCGCATTTGCGCTTCCCGGCGTGCATCGGGTCGAAATCCATTGCGATGAAGCCAACAGCGCGAGTGCCGGCGTTCCGCGGACGCTTGGGTTCCGGCTCGACCGCGTCCTACAGGCCGTTGCAGATTCGCCGGCAAGCACCGGATGCCACATGGTATGGATCGCGGACCGGCCCGCATGACGCAACGGTCAGGTGCAACGGGTCAAGTGCAAAGGGTCACGTGCAAAGGCTCACGTGACCGTCAGCCCGGCGAGGTCGGTGGGATCGGGGTACTTCGGATCCATCTCGCTGAGCGTTTCGATGAGGAGCCGGCTCACCGCCCAGTTGCGATACCACTTGTGATCCGCGGGAATCACGTACCACGGCGCCGCTTTCGTTGACGTGCGTTCGATCGCTTCCGAGTACGCGGTCTGGTACTCCTTCCAGAGCGCCCGATCCTCGAGGTCTCCGCGCTGAAACTTCCAGCGTTTCTGGGGATCTTTGAGGCGCTCTTCAAACCTCCGGCGCTGCTCATCCTTGGAGATGAGCAGGCAGCACTTGATGATCGTCGTACCGCCCTCGCTGAGCAGCGACTCGAAGGCATTGATGTCGTCGTATCGCTGCTTCCACACCTGTTTCGGGACGAGCTTGCGCACACGCGCAACCAGGACGTCCTCGTACTGGGATCGATTGAAGATGCCGATCTCTCCCGCGTGCGGCACCGCTCGATGAACGCGCCACAGGAAGTCGTGGGCCAGCTCTTCCGCGGTCGGCACTTTGAATGCGGTGACGCTGGTGCCCTGCGGGTTGACGCCGCTGAACACATGGGCAATCGTGCCGTCCTTCCCCGACGCGTCGGTGCCCTGGACGATCAGCAGCAACGAGCGCTTGCTCTCGGCCCACAGCCGAGTCTGCCATTCGATCAGCGCAGCTCTGTCAGCGTCGAGTGCTGCGTCGGCGGCTCTGTGCCCGCCCCGCAGTGCGCGCGTGTCCGCGGGGTCAAGTGTCGAGATGTCGACCTTGGATCCCGGTTTGACGGCCCACACTTCGCGCATCGCTGAATGAACTGTAGCCCTCAGCTGGGTGAGGCGGAGAGATGCGTTCGCAACCATGCAATCAGATCGCCGAGCACGTGATCGCGCTCCGGCTCGTTGAAGATCTCGTGCCAGAGCCCGTCGTACATCTTCAGTGTCTTGTCGGGCGAGGCCGCGCGCTCGTAGACATGCGGTCCACACCCCGGATCCACAAGACCGTCCGCGGTTCCCTGCATCACCAGCAAGGGGACGCGCAGTGATGGCAGCCCCGCATCGACACGGTCCATCGCATCGAGCATCTCCGCACCGAGCCGCGCGCGCATCGGCGCGCGGAACACGAGCGGGTCGTTGTTGTAGGAGGCGACCACCGCGGGATCCCGGCTGATCCGGTCGAGCGGGAGCCGCAGAACGCCCGTGTCCGGCGCCACGCGGGACAGAGCTCGTCCGACCGCGAGCTTGAACCTCGACACCTCGCGGGGACACGCAGCAGGTGCCGAGACGATGAGGCCGTCGAGTGAGTCGCTGGACCGCACCGCGAGGTCGAGAGCGATCAGGCCGCCCATGCTGTGCCCGAGCAGGACGAGTGGCTGTGACGGCCAGCGACCCCGGGCCTGCGCGATCACCGCGTTCAAGTCGTCGACGTAGTCACCGAAGCGCACGACGCTAGTGCGCTTGCCCTCGCTCAGGCCATGACCGCGATGATCGGCGGCGCGAACGGCGAGCCCATCTGCGACGAGCCGCTCGGCGACGGCCGAGTATCGACCGGCGTGCTCCGCGAACCCGTGGGCGATCACCACCACCCCGATGGGCGCGCCTGCGGGGAGCCAGGTCCTCACGTGGATGCGGAGGCCGCGAACGCCGTCGAATGTGTCCTCTTCGACCTGTACGCCCGGGTCGCCCTCCATCACCGTCACTGCGAGGAGCCTAGCCAATCCGTAGGCGCTCGACAATACCCAAACCGGCACTGTGGCGCTGATACACTGCGGCGTGAGGAGGTATTGCTCAGTTCGCCATGGATAACGCGACCAATGTCCTCGAGATAGAGGGTCTGAAGAGCCATATCCGGCTGTCTCGAACCACGGTGCGCGCGGTGGACGGCATCTCCTTGCACATCGCCCCCGGCGAAACCCTGGGGCTTGTGGGCGAATCGGGCTCCGGCAAGAGCATCACCGGGATGTCGATCATGAAACTGCTGCCCTCGGGTGGCAGCATCGTCGCCGGCAGCATCAAGCTCAACGGCCGCGATGTCGTGCCGCTCGACGAGAAGGCGATGCGCGACATCCGAGGCAACGAGGTCGCGGTGATCTTCCAGGACCCGATGACGTCCCTGAACCCGACGATGACGATCGGTGACCAGATCGGCGAGGTGCTGCACATCCACCGCGACACCAGCGACGACGAGACCCGCGAGCGCTGCGCCGAAGTGCTCGGCCTGGTCGGGATGCCCCGTCCGCGAGAGCGTCTCCATGACTATCCCCACCAGCTGTCCGGCGGTCTTCGTCAGCGCGTGATGATCGCCATGGCATTGGTGTGTGACCCGAAGCTGCTCATCGCGGACGAGCCCACAACGGCGCTCGACGTCACCATCCAGGCGCAGATCCTCGACCTGCTCGACGATCTGCGCCGGCGCCTGCACATGGCGGTGCTCCTCATCACCCACGACATGGGGGTCATCGCCGGTCGCGCGGACCGCGTCGCGGTGATGTACGCGGGGAAGATCGTCGAGACGTCCGAGACGCGCAGGCTGTTCAAGGGGATGCGTCATCGGTATACGGAGGCGCTCGTCGAAGCGATCCCGAGGCTCGACCAGGACGCCGCGACCGGGTTGTACAGCATTCCGGGTCTGCCGCCCGACCTCACCGCGCCTCCGCCCGCCTGCCGCTTTGCCGCGCGCTGCAGGTACGACACCGCGATCTGCCACACGGAGGAACCGTTGCTCATCGAGCACGAGCCGGGGCACTACTACGCATGCCATCACCCTGCCGGCGTTGACAGCCCCGTTGTTGCGCAGACGGTTCCGGCCAGATGACGGTCACGCCCGCGACTCCGACGGCGACGCCCGTTCCGTCCAACGGCCGCAAGCCATTTCTCGTGGTCAAGAACCTTGTCAAAGAGTTTCCCGTCACCAAGGGCGCGGTGTTGCAGCGGCAGGTCGGCGCGGTGCATGCCGTGTCCGATGTGTCGTTCGAAGTGCTCCCCGGAGAGACATTCGGTCTCGTCGGCGAGTCGGGATGCGGCAAGACCACAACCGGGCGGATGATCGTCGCGCTCGAGCCTCCCACATCCGGTTCCATCGTCATCAACGGCGAGGACATCGCCAAGATGGGACGCGGCAAGCTGCGCACCAAGCGCCGTGACATGCAGATGATGTTCCAGGACCCGTATGCGTCGTTGGACCCGCGGATGCGCGTCGTCACAATCCTTCGTGAGCCCCTGGCGATCCAGGGCATCGGGAACAAGTCGCAGCAGGTCGAGCGTTGCGCGGAGCTGCTCAATGATGTCGGCCTCGCGCGCGGTGCCCTCGACCGGTATCCCCACGAGTTCAGCGGCGGTCAGCGTCAGCGCATCGGACTCGCGAGGGCGCTTGCCCTGAACCCGAATCTGATCGTCGCCGACGAGCCGGTGTCGGCCCTGGACGTCTCGATCCGTTCGCAGATTCTCAATATGATGAACGCCCTGCAGGAGAAGTACGGCCTGACGTACGTGATCATCTCCCACGACCTCTCGGTCGTGAAGTACATGTCCGACCGCATCGGCGTGATGTACCTCGGGAAGATGGTCGAGATCGGGTCCGGCGCCGAGCTCTATTCGGAGCCCGCCCACCCGTACACCAAAGGGCTCGTCAGCGCGATCCCGATTCCCGACCCGGACATCGAACGCACCAAGGACATGGACGCACCGAAGGGCGAGATTCCCTCGGCCATCAACCCCCCGTCGGGCTGCCGGTTCCGCACCCGCTGCCCCCGCGCCCAGCAGCTCTGCGCCGAGGAGGAGCCGCCGCTCAGAGCCTTTGGCGAACACCACATGGCGGCCTGCCACTTCCCATTGCGCGCACCCCTGGAAACCGCCGCGTAGCCCCGTCCCACCCCAGCGAGGGACGCGATAAGGGTATGGAGCGCGTAATCGGGGAGGGCGCAAGCCCCACACGGCCGTCCGGGTGGCGGAGCGGGGGGAAGCGCCGATCTGCTGACCGGCGCCGCGCAAGACGTTCCCAGAACACTGCGCGATGAGGAGTCAGACCGGGCAGCTGAGCGGCGAGGGGTCCCCGCTCCGACAGGCCCCGGACGAGAGTGCGGAGCAAGGCCACCCGAACCACAGTGCCGTCCGGGTGGCGGAGCGGGGGGAAGCGCCGATCTGCTGACCGGCGCCGCGCAAGACGGTCCCAGAACACTGCGCGATGAGGAGTCAGACCGGGCAGCTGAGCGGCGAGGGGTCCCCGCTCCGACAGGCCCCGGACGAGAGGGCGGAGCACAGCCCCCGCCCCGATGACAGCGTTCGATGCGCCCTCAGCGCTTCTGGAGCCGAACCTCGAGCGCATCCCGAAGCGCGTCGCCGATGAAGTTGAACGCGACCACCGTGAGCACGATGGCGAGGCCCGCGGGATAGATCAACCACCACCACCCGTTGGCGATGTACGTCGTGCCGTCGGAGAGCATCGCGCCCCAGTTGGTGGCCGGTGGGGCAATTCCGAGACCGAGGTAGTTGACCGCAGCGACGAGGAGGATCGCATCGGCGACCTGGAACGTCGCGTTGACCATGATGGTCCCGACGGAGTTCGGAATGATGTGGCGAAGCACGATTCGAAATCCGCCCCCGCCCATCATGGTGACCGCCTGGACATACTCGCGAGTCCGCAACGTGAGGGCCTCGGCACGCACGAGACGAGCCGGGATGAGCCACGCGGTGACCGAGACCACGAGGATCAAGGTCAGCACGTTGCGCGGAAAGGCGACGGCGAGGAACAGGAGGAGGAACAGCGCGGGGATCGCGAGCATGATGTCGACGAAGCGCATCAGCAGGTTGTCCACCCAGCCGCCGAAGAAGCCCGCCACGGCACCCCAGAGGACGCCGAACAGCGTGGCGATGAGGGCGGCCGCGATGCCGATCTCCAGTGACGTCTGGCCACCGATCATCAGGCGGCCGATGATGTCGAAGCCGTCCTGGTCGGTACCAAGCAAGTGCGCCGACGATGGCGCCAGGAACTCGTTCGCCAGGTTCGTGTCGTTCTGATTGGTGTGGTAGAAGAGCGGTCCCACAAAGCAGAACAGGACCATGAACACGACGATCCCGACTCCGACCACGGCGAGGCGATTCTGGACGAAGACGTTGAATGCCAACCGCCAGACGCCCTGGGCCTCGAAGGCCGGGACGATGTCCTGAACCTCTGCCGGTTTCTCCTGGGTCGCGCCTCCGGGAACCGGGAAAAGGATGCTTTGCGGTTGGTCCAACGTGCTCATGTTCGGCGATACCTCACGCGCGGATCGGCGATCGCGTACATGACGTCGGCCATGAGCGAACCGAGGACGGTCGCGAAGCCGGTCACGACGATCACGCCGAGGATGATCGGATAGTCAGTTGTCAGCGTTGCGTTCCAGAAGATGTAGCCGATCCCCGGGTAGTTGAAGAGCGCTTCGGTGATCAGCGCACCGCTGAAGACGTAGCCCACGGAAAGCCCGATCAGCGTGAGGATCGGGATCATGGCGTTGCGCAGCACGTGAACAAACAGCACTCGCGAATTCGATGCGCCCTTCGCCCGTGCTGTTCGCGTGTAGTCCTGGACCATGTTCTCCAGCGTCGACGAGCGCATGTACCGGCTGAATGATGCGATGGTCACGAGCGAGAGCGTCGCCACCGGCAGGATGAGCGAGCTCAGCTGGCCGAAGTCATCGGTGACGAATGCGCCCTGAGGCCCTTCGGCTGGGAGCCAGTGGAGGACGAAGCTGAAGAGGACGATGAGGATGATGCCGAGCCAGAACACGGGCATCGAGTAGAGGACGAACGAGGCCCCGGTGAAGATGTAATCGTCGACCTTGTTGCGCCGGACGGCCTGGTAGATGCCGAGCGGGATCGCGATGACGATCGCGACGACGTAGGAGAGGCCGAGGAGCAGCAGGGTCTTGGGAAGGTACTGGAGGAGGATCGAAGCGACGGTCTGATTGAGCTTGTACGAGAAGCCGAAGTTCCCGTGCGCTAGCTGCCAGAGGTAAGTCAGGTACTGGAGAGGAAGCGGCTGGTCGAGGCCGTTGTCGTGGTTGAACGCATTGATCTGCGCCTGGCTGGCTCGGGGGCCGAGGATGTTCCTGGCCACCCCGCCACCCGGGATCACGTGCAGGAGGATGAAGACGATCAGCGTCACGCCGATCGTGATCAGGATTGCCTGAAGCACCCGCCGGATGATGTAGCCGAGCATTTGCTCCTTCCTACCTCGCCCTGACGCCCATTTGGCAAAAGATTAGCGGAACGGACGGGGGGATGCCGGCACTTGCCGGCATCCCCCGATTGATGCGGTGAAGGTTACCTAGAGCCCCTGGCTCAGGACCAGCGCCAGTTTTCCGGGTAGATCTGGAGGAGCGGATCCAGCGGCTGGGTGCCCTTCAGATTCTTGTTGATCATGTTCAGCTGCGCGTAGTTGACGGGCATCCAGATGACTGGAAGCTGCTTGGTGAGGTAGTCCTCGTAGGCGTACATGGCCGAGATGGCGCTGCTCGTCTCGGTGTTGACGATCAGGCTCTGCGCCTGCGGGTCGCAGTAGCCGCCGGAGTCCGAGCCCGCGTACTGCACGCTGGCCCCGGTTCCCGTGCACGACCACAGCTCATCGCCGGTGGGCTCGTAGTCAGGAGCGTAGATCCAACCACCACCCCAGAACTCCATGTCCCAGGTGCACGGCTGGCCGGCCTTGCAGGGGGTCGCATTGCCGATGACCGTGTTGAAGGGTGCGGTGGAGAGGTTGATCGCGATGCCTGCCAGCGCGTAGTCCGTCTTGAACTGCGCCATCTCCTGGTCCAGAGCGGGCGTTCCACTCACGTACTGGAGGCTGAACGAGGCCTTGGCTCCCATCGGCACGCCTGCGCCGCACTGGCCAGTGCCGGTGCCCGGGCTCGTGCAGGTGCTGACGCCGCCCGCGTTGACCGTCCACCCGTTGGCCTGGAGCAGCGACACCGCCTTGCTCGGGCTGTACGGGTATGGATTGGCTCGCTCGAACGAATCGACGAAGTTCGAGGACGGCTTGGTCGGCACGGGGCCGTAGGTCGGATAGCCGTATCCGAAGAACGCCTTGCTGATGAAGGTGTTCTGGTCGACCAGGTACTGCATCGCCTGTCTGAAGTACAGCTGGCTGAAGATCGGCCCGCTTGTCGGGTTGGTGAAGTTCTCCGGGAAGTAGGTGATCTGCCAGCCTGCCCAGGTTGAGAAGTTGTAGATGTTGCTCAACGTCGCTTTCTGCAGCACGTCGGCGTCAGGGATATAGCCCCAGTCAATCGTTGTGTTGTTGACCGAGGTCGCCGCCTTGAGCTGATCGAACTCCGCGGTGTCCTTGGTGAAGGGCACCTCGTTGAACTGGGTCAGGGTCGGCTTGACCGGTCCGCCGTAGCCGGGGTTCGGCACCATCGAGATGTTGCCTGCGGTGTCCATCGACTTGAGCTTCCACGGACCCGAGACGACCTGCCAGAGCGGGTTGGTGTCGTAGGTCGAGATGGACTTGGACTGCGAGTCGAGGAACTTGTAGACCGCAACGGCACCCGCCGTCGTCTGGTCGTAGTTTCCGACCGCGCCAGTCGCCGACTCCTTGTCCCACAGATGCTGGGGAAGCGGGGTGATCTGGCTCAGCTCGTTGTAGGTGAACCAGTACGAGCCATAGGCCTGGGTGAGGTTGAAGGTGATCTGGAGCGGGTTGGTCGGACTGATCGTGGTGCTGGTCACGTTCTGGGGATACTCCCCAGGCGATGAGCCCGCCCAGTTGGCAGCGTTCGCGGTGACCATGTTCTGCCAGAACTGAATGTCACGGGCGGTGATCTGGGTTCCGTCCGACCACTTCCAGCCCTTGAGGGTGACGGTCACCGACTTGCCGTCAGAGGAATACACGGGGGGATCGGCGAGGCTGAGGCTGCTGTTCAGCTGAACCTGGCCGTTGGTCCCGAACCAGTACAGCGGCCGGTACATTAGGAACTGGAACTGGCTGAGGTTCGCGACGCTGAAGTACGCCAGCGACGCCAGGGGGAAGATGTAGTTCGGCTGTGCTCCGGGGCCCTCAGCGAACGTCGCCGTGGTCTTGGTGACCGAGGGCCCGGTCGCAGTGGTGGTGCTCCCGCAGGCGGCGAGAACTATCGCCCCGAGACCGATAAGAGCGGGCACTGATTTTGCCCGCCAACTTCCTAAGGTCATGTGTGCCTCCTTGTGACGCCAAATGTCCGCTGGGCGTACCTCTGCCCCAGGACGCAGTTCGTAGGGTACCGATTCACCAATGGGTAGGCCATGTTTGGCGTGAAAATCACCCTGCTGAGTGAGGGCCGGCCGGTCAGGCGGCTCTCGAATCCGGCCAGCGGCCCTCTGCGCGGGCCAGGGCGAGGTCGTACACAGGCGAGATACGCAGGCGCCTCGGCATCGCCGGAGTGGCAGCCCGCAACGACCCGGTGAGCCCGGCGAATGCGGCCCGGTGGGCCGGGGTCCACATCAATCCATAGCCGCGGCGCAGGTCCGCGGGGAGCAACCCGGTCGCGATGAAGGCGAGCGTGTCCATGCCCGGTCGCATCAGTGGGGACCCGACCGGGGGATGCAGAACCGTCTCTGCGACCTCACGGGAGCCGGCCCCCGGCAGGGCCTGGCCGCGACGCACCTCCCGGTCCACGTACCGCCGGAGCGCTGCGGCGTCGGGCCAGCCCTGCCCGGGGGCCAGGCCCATGAGCCGGGCGACCGCGTCCCACTCCCGGACGAAGGTGTTGCGCTCGACCTCGCTCAACCCGCCCACGAGCGCGTTGTGGGCGACCAGCATCGTGTCGACGAAGGAGGCGTGAACCCACCGCAGGAGGGCGGGATCCCCCGCGGAATAGTGCGTGCCACCCGGGACGCGGCGGGTGCCATTTGCCTCGGGCAGGGTTCCCGTCACCGGCCGGTGCAGCCGGTTCACGCCTCCCGAGACCCGCTCGGCCTCCCGGGTGGTCCCAAAACAGACGACCGTGACCCACCGGACGGTCCGCTCCAGCCTGCCGTAGGGATCCGACTTGTAGGTGCTGTGCTCGATCGCACCCTGGGCGACCAGCGGGTTCGCTGCCTGGAGGAGCAGGGCGCGACCAGCAGCCAGCAGCAGGCGAGGCTCACGCATCACCACCCACGTGACCGACCCCGGGCCGAAGAGTCCCGGGTCGGCCGTCGGGTCGTGAATCGGCATCGGGCGCGCTGAGGACTGGGTCGGGCCGGAGAGGAGGCGCCGCAGCGATCTCGGGATCGGAATTGCGCGCATGGCTACTGTCCGGCCTGCGGACCGGCCGGAATCACGCGGCGCAGCGAAGCCGCGAGATGGGGTCGCGGCTCGTCACCGTCGGTCGCCATGCGCAGTTGGTAGCTGAGGACGTCTCCATCGATCTCGTAGTCACGGTCCAACCCGGTCACGGTCTTGGCGGTCGGCGTGCACGCCAGCGACTCGGTGCGCAACTTCAGCGAGTTGCCCTCCCACCGCCCGATCTCGATCTCGATCACCCCGATCGGGTGGCTCATCGCCACCTCCACCGAGCCGTCCTCGAGCGCTCGCCAGTAGCCGGTCTCGGCATGGAGCGGGCGCCCGTCGTCGGCGGCCGTGGTCCGCTGCGTGTAGGCGAGGAACGGCTTGCCGTTGTGACCGAAGCTCACCCACTCGTGGTATCGGAAGCGCTCACCGGCAGCCCACTGGCCCACGCCCTCGCCATACCAGTCGCCAAGGAGATCGGCAAGGCGGCCCAGATCCGGGTGAATGGGCCGATCGGGAGACATGAAAACGAGTGTCGCACGGGTCGAAGGGGCTCCGGCGTCCGCTTTGGCTACCATCCTTGACGTGTCAGAGATCGACGGAATCGAACGCGCCCTCGTTGTCGTTGCCCATCCCGACGACTGCGACTTCGGCAACGCCGGGACGACCGCAAAATGGACCGACGCCGGCGTAACCGTGTCCTACTGCATCATCACCGACGGGGACGCCGGCGGATCGGATCGGAGCATCTCGCGCAAGGAGATGGCCACCATCCGGCGGATCGAGCAGACCGAGGCCGCGGCGGCCGTCGGTGTCACCGACCTCACCTTCCTTGGATACCCGGACGGGCGGCTCACCAGCAGCATCGAGTTGCGCCGAGACATCACGCGGGTGATCCGAGTGAAGCAGCCCCAGCGGGTGATCACCCAATCGCCGCTGCGCAACTTCACACGCATCTTCGCCAGCCATCCCGACCACCTTGCTGCGGGTGAGGCCGCGCTGTGCGCGGTGTATCCCGATTCGCGGAACCCGTTTGCGCACCCCGAGCTGCTCGAGGTCGAGGGGCTCGAACCCTACTCCGTGGCCGAGGTCTGGTTGAGCGCGGTCGCAAGTGGGAGCCCCGACGTCACGGTCGTCGACGTGACCGACACCGCCGATCGCAAGCTGGCGGCGCTCCGCTGCCACCGCAGCCAGTACAGCGATTGGGATGCGCTCGAGGAGCGCGTCCGCGGCTGGCTCGAAGCCACAGCCAAGGCGAACGGCCTGGAGCCGGGTCGCCTCGCGGAGCAGTTCGTCGTCGTTCCCACTGCATGACCCTGCGCGCCAAGGCCGGCGTCGCAGCGTCGGCGGTCTGGCCGTCCCCGATCACGCCGCAGCTCGCGGCGGCCGCTCGGATGCGGCTGATGGATGTGCAGCTCAGCGGCGGTGACGCCTACTGGATCGAGGGTCGCCCCGTCGAGCACGGCCGCTGCGTGATCGTTCGCGAGCACGGCGAGGTGACCTCCGACGTTATCGACCCTCCGTACTCGGCACGCACCTGGGTTCACGAGTACGGCGGCGCGGCGATGCTGGCGCACGGCGACGTCGTGTACTTCTCCAATGCGGCCGACGGCCGCATCCATCGCGTCGTTCCTGGCGCCGCGCCGGAGCCGCTGACCCCGGTCGATCCCGGCCTTCGCTATGCCGACTTCGAGATCGACGCCGCGAGGGACCGGCTGATCTGCGTCGTCGAGGACCACCGCGGTGCGTCGGTGGTCAACGACCTGCGAGCGATCCCGCTCGGCGGCGGCGAGCCCGTCTCCGTCGTGTCGGGGAACGATTTCTACTCGACGCCACGGGTCAGTCCTGACGGCAGCAGCCTGCTGTGGCTCACCTGGAACCAGCCCAACATGCCGTGGGACGGATGCGAGCTCTGGGTTGCGAGCCTTGACTTTGCAGGCGTGCCGGGCGACGCACGCCTGGCTGCCGGCGGCCAGGCGGAGTCGATCTTTCAGCCGTCATGGTCCCCGGCGTCGGTGGTGCACTTCATGTCGGACAGAACCGGGTGGTGGAACCTGTATCGCTGGGATGGCGCGTCGGTCGATGCACTCGCTCCGATGCAGGCGGAATGTGGTGACGCGCAATGGATGTTCGGACTTTCGACCTACGCGTTCTGCGGCGACGGGCGGATCGTGCTCTGGGCGCGCCGCGACGGCGGATGGGAGTTCTTCGTGCTCGATGCTTCGGGAGAGCTGCGCCGAATCGAGGTTCCGTATACGGCCTTTGCGCTGCACGTGAGCGCGGAGGGCGACGACGTCCTCTTCGAGGCGGGAGCCCCGGACGCTCCCCTTTCTGTAGTCCGCTACAACCTCGCGTCCGGCGAACATCGAATCGTCGGGTCGGAGAGCCCGGGCGTGGCCGTCGATGCATCGATCCTTTCGACAGCGCGCCACGTGACCTTCCCGGGATACGGCGGTGCGACCGCGCATGCCTGGTACTACGCGCCGCGAAACGACGCCGTCGACCCCGACCCCGGGCGCAAGCCACCGCTGCTCCTCCGCGCGCACGGCGGGCCGACGTCGGCGACGAACTTCGCGCTTGACCCTTCGGTGCAGTTCTGGACCAGCCGCGGCTTCGCATATCTCGACGTCGACTACGGCGGCAGCACCGGGTACGGCCGCACCTACCGCGATCGCCTCAATGAACAGTGGGGCGTCGTCGATGTCGGCGACTGCCTGGCCGGCGCGCTCGATCTCGTGGACCGCGGTGCTGTCGACCCCGACCGGCTGTTCATCCACGGCGGCAGCGCCGGTGGGTACGCGGTGCTCTGCGCGATGACATTCCACGATGAGTTTCAGGCGGGTGCGAGCCTCTTCGGCATCGCTGACCTGGAGGCGCTGTTCGCGATGGCCGGGCACAAGTTCGAAGCCCGTTACGACGCACCGCTGCCGAAGGGTCGCGGCATGTACGATCGCTCGCCGGTGCACTTCATCGATCAGGTGCGCGGTGCGGTGCTGCTGCTCCAGGGTCTCGATGATCCGGTGGTTCCGGCAAACCAGGCGGAGATGATGTTCGCTGCTCTGCGGAGTGCGGGAGTTCCGTGTGCCTACATCGGATATCCGGGAGAGCAGCACGGCTTCCGACAGGCTGCAAACATCGCGCGGACCCTCGAGGCGCAGCTGTACTTCTTCGCGACGGTGACCGGCATGACGCTCGACGAGGCCATCACACCGGTCGACATCCTCAACCTCTGACTGACACCCGGCGGGGCCGGAGCTGCCAGACGGCCAGCGGAATCACGACGGCGATGGTCCCGGCGATGAGCAGCGCCGCGAAGAGGATGTCCGATTGATCGGAGGTCACCGGAATCGCACCGGCGCCGCCGAGATTCGCCAGCGGCGATCCGAACGATGTGAGCCTGATGACGCCGTCGGAGCCCACCCCAAGGTCGTAGGTGACGGTGGCACCAGGAGCATTCAAGGTGAGGTATGTCACGTACCCATGCGATGGCACCCACGACATGTTCCGGTCGATGGAAAGATCGTGGTGCAGGCTCGCGCCCATCGGCTCGACACCCGCCACGGTGAATCCCGCCGCACCGTCCAGGCTGGCGCCGTCCGCAAGACTCGATGTCACGGCCACTCCGTTCGCTGTGTGCACGGACTGGTCGGTGAGCAGGAAGAGGTCCGCGTTCACCGGGGCTCCGTCGTTGGCGAGGATCTCGAGCGGGACCCAGAGATGAGGCGTGTGCATGGTGATCAACAGGGGCACGCCGTCGCCCGCCTGCTGGTGACGCTGGAGCGCGAGCGAGGTGTTGTATTTAGCGGCCATGAAGACGGGGCTGGATGACGCGTAGCGGAGCAGGTGGGCCTCGATCTCCGGCGACACCAGGAACCCGTTGTGCGTGCACCAGTCGATGACGGCCTGGCCGCTTCCCTTGACGACAGTGACGTCGAGCGCCTCGACCTGCACCTGCTCGATCACGACCGCGGGCGCGCCCGCCACGGCCGCGACTTGCAGGGAGTCTGAAAATGCCACCGGAGGAGCGAATTCACGTTCCAGGCGCTGGAGCGTCCAGGCGCCCGCCTCGGTGATGGACGTCGGGATCGCGGGGAGCGGCACGATCCATCCCACATCGGTCACCGCGCCGGTGTAGGCAAAGCTGGTGACGTAGTGCTCGACGCCACCTGACCAGGCGACGAATGTCGTGGCCTTGGCAAGGCGGACGTCGCCATCGGGCGCCACCAGGCCCCCGCACGCCAGTGCCTGACCCGCCTGCAGGACAACGGCCGCGGCGACACCGAAGCCGGCGAACAGCAACTTGCGCATCTCAGGGACCCTCCAGGCGGTGGCACATCGTGTGGACAACGAGACGCCAGAAGTCCCCGCAGGGTTCCCAGGGCGTGTGCAGGGGTTGCCAGAACATTAGTTAGGCTATATAATCAACTCACACCATGACAGCAGTCGCAAGCAACCCCGTCGACGTCGCCAACCGGCTGCGCCCGGTACTGCTGCACCTCAACCGCAGGCTGCGCCGCGAGGTGCACACATCCGGTGTATCTCCGGGACAGCTCTCGCTGCTTGGACTGATCGAGGGCAATCCGAGCATCGGGGTCGCCGAGCTGGCGGCCCGGGAAGGCACATCGATGCCCTCGGTCTGCACCCATCTCGATCGTCTCGAGGCGTCCGGTCTGATCACACGGCGTCAGGCGGAGCGGGACAGGCGCAGGGTGGACCTCGAGGTCACGCCCGAGGGTCAGCGGGTGCTCAAGGTGATCCGGTCCAAGCGCACCGCCTGGTTGTCAGCCCGTCTCGGCAAGCTCGCCGGCACCGACCTCGCAGCTGTCGCTGCGGCCATCGCGCCGCTCGAGGCGCTCCTGGCCCAGCCCGAATGAGCCTCGGCATCGGCAACGCCACGGCGCGCACCTTCCTGAGCCTGCGCCGTCACTACAACTACCGTCTGTATTTCTTCGGGCAGGTCGTCTCCATCAGCGGCACGTGGATGCAGAGCGTGGCGCAGGCGTGGTTCGTCGTGCAGAACACGCACTCGCCGCTCGCGGTCGGGCTCCTCGCGGTGTGCCAGTTCGGCCCCTATGGGCTCTTCGGCCTCTTCGGTGGCGCGTTCGCAGACAGGCTCGATCAGCGCAAGGTGCTGATCGGCACGCAGGCAGCGTTCATGGTCACGGCGGCTCTGCTCGCAGGTCTAACTCTCACCGGGCACGCAACCGTGTGGGAGGTGTATCTCATCGCGGGCATCACCGGACTGATCACCGTGCTCGACATGCCGGTGCGCCAGGCGTTCACCATCCAGATGGTCGGACGTGACGAGCTCCCCAATGCCGTGGCCTTGAATTCCAGCCTGTTCAACGCCTCGCGCATCGTCGGACCGGCCATCGCCGGTGGCCTGATCGCCGTCGCCGGGGTCGGAATCTGCTTCCTGATCAACGCGATCAGCTATCTCGCCGTCCTCGCAGCGCTCTGGGCGATGCGCGTCGACCAGCTGTTTCCGGTGCGCAAGGACCAGCGCAACCACAACGTGCTGCGCGGATCGCTCGAGGGGCTGAAGTTCGCATGGCGCAAGCCGGTGATCCGCTCGGTGCTCGTCATGATGCTGATGATCGCGACGATCAGCATGAACTTCAACGTGCTCCTCCCCGTGCTCGCGTCGCGGACGCTCAACAGCGGGCCGGAGACCTTCGGCATCCTGTCCGCCCTGTTCGGTTTCGGCGCGCTGGTCGGCGCGTTGTTCTCGGCGTCGCTCGGGCGGGCGAGCCGGCACACGATGCTCATCGGCGCCGCACTGTTCTCGGTGTCTGAGATCGCGATCGCTCCGCTGCACGTGGTGTGGGCCGCGGGTCTCGCCCTCGTCATCACCGGCATCGCTTTCACGCTCTACTCATCGCAGGCCAATGCGACCCTGCAGCTGGCGGTGACCGATCAGATGCGCGGGCGTGTCCTTGGCATCTATGGATACGTGTTCTTCGGTACCGCACCGCTGGGTGGTCTCCTCGCGGGGTGGCTCGCCGAGATCGGCGGCACCGAGCTGGCATTCCTCGTCGCCGGACTCACCGCGATCGCGGCCACGACCTACGGGTGGGTCGACACCCGCCGGGCCGCCAGAGCATCGACGCCGACCATCGCTCAGGTGGCATAGCCAATCCCCCTTCGCTCATCCTTCCAGTCTGGCCAGTCTGGGGACGACGGATCAGGAGGTGCTGGAACGTGGAGCTGCGCGCGCTGGGGACGCAGGGATTGGAGGTTTCCGCGCTGGGGCTCGGCTGCATGGGCATGTCGGACTTCTACGGCACCGCCGAAGAACGTGATGAACGCGAATCGATCGCAACCATCGACCGCGCCGCGGAGCTGGGGATCACCCTGCTCGACACCGCCGACCAGTACGGCCCGTACACCAACGAGCAGTTGGTGGGCAGAGCCCTGACCGGACGTCGTGATCAATACGTCGTGGCCACCAAGTTCGGTTTCGAGCGCAAGGCCGACGGTTCGCAGACCATCAACGGCCGCCCCGAATACGTGCATCGAGCGTGCGACGCGTCGCTCCATCGCCTCGACATCGACGTCATCGATCTCTACTACCAGCACCGGCTCGATCGCTCGGTGCCCATCGAGGAGACCGTCGGCGCGATGGCCGAGCTCGTGCAGGCGGGGAAGGTCCGCTACCTCGGCTTGAGCGAAGCCGGTTCGGACAACATCCGCAGGGCCAACGCGGTCCACCCGATCTCTGCGGTGCAATCGGAGTACTCGCTGTTCGCTCGCGATGTCGAGGAGTCCGTCCTGCCCACGACCCGCGAGCTCGGCATTGGTTTTGTCGCATACAGCCCGCTGGGACGGGGCATCCTCACCGGCGCGCTGAACCCCGACACCCTGGCGCAGTCGGACACGCGACGCCGCCGCTTCCCGCGTTTTGCCGAGGGCAACTTCGAAGCCAACGTCGCGGTCGCCTCGCGGATCGGGGACATCGCTGCCGAGGCGGGCGTGACCGCCGCTCAGCTGGCACTCGCCTGGGTGCTCCACCAAGGCCTCGACGTCATCCCGATCCCTGGCACCAAGCGGCGCGCCCGTCTGGAGGAGAACGCCGGCGCCGCCGACATCGTCCTCGACGCGGCCGACATCGCTCGGCTCGAGGCGGCGGTCACCCCTGACAGCGTTCGCGGTGATCGACACTGGGACATGGCCGCGATCGACCGCTGACCACGAGCTATGGTCACTGCGAGATGAGCGGCAACGACTCGCCCTTCGCGTGGATCCCGACCGCCGAGCAGGCCGGCGATTCGCGCATCAAGCACTTCATCGACAGCCTCGGTGCCGGTGACCTCGACGGGGTCGCGCGCATCGCCCGGGACGACCCGCAGCGTTTCTGGACCGCCATGGTGGATGACATCGGCGTGGAATGGACGCAGCGTTTCGATGTGGCGATGGACACATCGTCCGGGCTGCCCTGGACCCGCTTCTGGCGTGGGGGCAGGCTCAACCTCGCACACAATGCGGTCACCCGCTGGGCGCGGCGCGCCCCGGAACGCATCGCGGTCGTGTGGGAGGGCGACGACGGCAGCACTCGGGAATGGACGTACGCGCGCCTCGAGCGCGAGACCGCATTCGCCGCATCACGGCTGCACACGCTCGGCATCCGGGCCGGGGACAGCGTGGGCGTCTGCCTGCCGATGATCCCCGAGACAGTCGCGGTGTTCCTCGCATGCGCGTGGCTCGGGGCGATCGTGGTTCCCCTCTTCAGCGGATACGGCGCGGGTGCGATCGTCTCCCGCCTCGCCGATTGCGACGCCAAGGTTCTTGTCGTTGTTGACGGATTCACGCGGCGCGGTCGCACCGTCGACATGAAGGCCGTCGCCGATGAGGCCGCCGCCCAATTGCCGTCACTCGAGCACCTCCTGGTGGTGCAGCAGCTCGGCGCGACGGTACCGATGCAGGCCGGTCGCGACGCCGTCTACGGCGCGATGCCCGACGACTTCGCACACGGTCCGCCGATCGCGGATACCGAAGCGGATTCGACGTTCATGATCATCTACACGAGCGGAACCACCGGGCGGCCCAAGGGCACGGTCCATGTCCACGGCGGGTTTCCCGTGAAGGCGACCCAGGACATGGCCCACTGCTTCGATGTCGGCGAGCGCGACCGGTTGCTCTGGTTCACCGACATCGGCTGGATGATGGGTCCGTGGGCGATCTGCGGTGCGCTCAGCATCGGCGCGACGCTGGTGCTCTTCGACGGCGTCCCGGATCATCCGGGTCCCGATCGCCTCTGGGCGGTTGTCGAGCGCCATCGCGTCACGGTGCTGGGGGTTGCGCCGACAGTGATTCGAGCGCTGATGCGTCACGGCGATGCGCCTGTGGCGGCTCACGATCTGTCGTCATTGCGCGTGCTCGGATCGACAGGAGAGCCGTGGAACACCGATCCGTGGCTGTGGTATCAGCAGAAGATCGGCGGCGGCACCCTCCCGGTGATCAACTACTCGGGCGGGACCGAGATCTCAGGCGGGATTCTCGCTGGCAACATGCTCACGCCGCTGCGACCGTGCGCGTTCGCGGGACCATGCCCTGGGATGGCCGCCGACGTGGTGGACGAGAACGGCGCCAGCGTTCGCGGGCGGGTGGGAGAGCTCGTGATTCGCGCGCCGTGGCCGGGGATGACGCGCGGGTTCTGGCGCGACCGTCAGCGCTATCTCGACACCTACTGGTCGCGCTGGCCCGACGTCTGGGTGCACGGTGACTGGGTCGAGGTGGACGCCGACGGTCTCTGGTACGTGCGCGGGCGGAGCGACGACACGATCAAGGTCGCCGGCAAGCGGCTCGGGCCGGCCGAGGTCGAGTCGGCGCTGGTCGCGCATCGGGCGGTCGCCGAAGCAGCGGCCATCGGGGTGCCCGACCCGCTCAAGGGCGAGGCGCTGGTGGTGTTCGTGGTGCTCAAGCCCGGTGTCACGGACTCAGCCGAGCTGCGCACCGCCCTCGCCGCGCGCGTCGCCGAGGACCTCGGCAAGGCGCTCGCTCCCCACGCGGTCGAGATCGTGACAGAACTGCCCAAAACGCGCAACGCGAAGGTGCTCCGCCGCGTGGTCCGTTCGGTCTACCTGGGGATCGATCCCGGCGACCTCTCATCGCTCGAGAATCACGGCGCCATCGACGCCATCGGGCGGACGCGCATTCCCGCCTGACCGCGGCCTCGACGTCGTGGCGCGGACGTCCCCGCGCTGTCCGGAGACGCGCTCGATGATGGGCGGCTCCGCGTCGGGATGCAGCGCCGTCGCAACGGCGGCGCCCGCCCGACGCCCTCGAGAGGGGGGCGACCATGCCCGACTCCGTTCCGCTGCGCGGCAGCGCCTATCACCCCGGTGGGGGCACCCGCCCCGGCCACCGACACCTCCGGAAGCTCAGCGCCGAGGAGTTGCAGGCCGACGCCGGCGTGACGCTCATGCTGCGCGAGCGCACCACCGGGCCGACCACGGCCGAGAGCCTCGCATGGCTGCAATCGCTCCCGGACCCGAGCTCGCGACACCTCGACATTGCCCAGCTGAACGCGCGCCATGGCTTCGATACCGCCGACCGGGATCGCGTGGTGCGATGGGCGACCGCCGCCGGGCTGGAGGTCACCGGCGAGGACCCAGCCACGAGGCGCGTGATGCTGCGTGGCCGCACCGAGCAGCTGTCACGCGCGTTCGAAGTCGAGCTGGAGCGTTTCGGCTGGGTGCGCCCCGACGGCCGCACGGTCGAATATCGCGGTCACCTCGGACCGGTTCGTCTCCCCGCCCACCTCGATCGCATCGTTGAAGGCGTCTACGGGCTCGACGACCGCCCTCTGGCACGTTCGCACGTGCGCGGGCTCGACGACGGCCGGTCCGCGGTGTTCTCGTACGACCCGCCGCAGATCGCCTCGCTGTACGACTTCCCGCGTCTGCCCAATGGCGGTGCGGGCCTCGAGCTCGTGGCGGCAATGATCGAGCTCGGTGGTGTCGTCCACCCCTTCGACCTTGCGGCCTCGTTTGCGCGCCTCGGCCTGAACGCGCCGGATATCACCAACGTGTGGCTGGACGGCGCAACCCCAACTCCAGACCCTGACGGCGCGGACGTCGAGGTCGCCCTCGACTACCAGGTGATCGGGAGCATCGTGGCGGCCATGGCGCCGAAAGCGCACCTCACCATCGTCAGCTACAACGCGCCGAACAGCGAGCGCGGGTTCATCGACGCAGCGGCGACAGCGGCGAGCGATGCGATCCGCCAGCCTGCCGCCGTGTCGATCAGCTGGGGGGCGCCGGAGGATCACTGGTCGCCACAGGGGATGCGCGGGCTCGACGCCGCATTCGCGACCGGCGCGCTCCACGGCGTGACCTTCAGCGCCGCGGCAGGCGATGCCGGGTCGACCAATGCCGAGGTGGACGGCTATCAGCATCCGGAGTTTCCCGCGTCGAGCCCACATGCATGGGCGTGCGGCGGGACGACGCTGCTGGCGGCTCGCGGCCGGATTCGGGCGGAGACCGTGTGGAACGAGCTCTCGCGCGGGGGCGGAGCAGCGGGGAGCGGGGTCAGCACCGTGTTTCCGGTCCCCTCCTACCAGGCGGCCCTCGGGATCCGCCCGCGTTCCGCCGACGGCGCCGCCCTGGGTCGCGGACTTCCCGACGGTGCGGGCAATGCCGATCCGCTGACCGGGTGGAACGTGGTCGCGTTGCGACGTCTCCGTTCGACCGGCGGGACCAGCGCTGTCGCGCCGCTGTACACCGCGCTGTGGACGCTCGTGTCTGCGCAGTTGGGGCACCGCATCGGACTCCCCCATCCGGCGCTCTACGCGCGCCGCGGGCGCGGGTTCAACGACATCACCTCGGGCGACACGGGCGGCCCGTACCGTGCCGGGCGCGGCTGGGACCTGGCCAGTGGGTGGGGAAGTCCTGACGGCCGTCAGATCGCGCGCGACCTCGGCGTTCGCGTGCAGGGCCCGGACACTCGCCGGCCGCGCGTCGGCGGCGGCGAACGCGAGATCGCCTGACCCTCAGGTCCCGAGCAGGGCGGCTGAGCCCGTGGCGAGCGCCACGGGCCGGCCGTCGGGGCCGATGATCTCGGCGGTGCTCACCGTCAGGCTCCGGCCCCGGTGCACGACCTTGGCACGGGCGTCGAGCCTGCCGCCATCGCCTGCCACCGGGCGCAGGAAGTTCACCTTGATGTCGACCGACGCCATCCCCTCGCCCTTGGCCAGCGTCGTCTGTGTGGCCAGCGCGAGCGCGATATCCGCGAGCAGAGCGATGAAGCCTCCCTGCGGCCACCCGAAGGGCGTGGCGAGCCAGCCACTCATCGGCATCCCGCAGGACGCGGCGCCCAGCGTGGCCTCGGTCGGCGTGATGCCGAGCAGGTGATGCAACGGTGGCAAGGGCAGGTCGCCTCGGATCTGCGCGAGGAGGATCTCGACGCCGCTGCGTGAGCGGAATTCGCTCTCGACGATCCGCTCGCCGGACACGGGACGGAGGTGCGGGTCGGGTCCCTCCTCGGGAGCAGCCGGCACAGGCCCATGCGGAGGCGGTGCGGCAGTGCCGCCACGCGACGGTGCCCCGCCGGCCAGGTCGCGAAAGATCCGCATGCGCGACGTCGCGTAACCGATGAGCCGGCCGCCGTCGTCGACAATCTCGCCCGCCGACAGGCCCATGGTTCGGCCGGTGTGGATCGCCCGGCCCGTTGCCGTGATCACCGACCCGGTTCGCAGCGGGCGCAGGTACGTCATCGACAGCTCCGCTGTCGTGTACTGCGTGTGGGGCGGCTGCAGGGTTTGCAACGCGCAGCCCAACGCAGCGTCCGCCGCAAGTGCGAGCGTGGCCCCGGGCACACCGCCGTGCGACCACTCGAACCCTGCCGACACCGGCAGGCTGAACGCGGCCGTTCCCGTATCCGCGCTGTCGAATGTGAGGCCGGTCAACCTTCCCATCGGCGGCGCGGCACGAACACGGCGGAGTGCTTCGAGACCGCTGAAATCGCTTGCGGATGCGTTAAGGATCTCGCCGCGCACCGGGATGTCGCGCCAGAGCGCGGGCTCGCGGATCAGCACCGACCGAGCTTAGCGACGGCGACGAGGCTCGGCGCTCAGCGTGGCGGTGGCGCCGGAACCCACGCTGTTCCCGTGCACGTCGATATCGCGTGATCGGTACCGACGACCGGCGCCGCGTAGCCGATGCCGCGCACGGTGATCGAGCCGGGAAAGCCGGGCAACGGTATCGGGAGCTGCACCACCCGCGACACCTCTGCGTACACGCGGCATCCGTCACTCGCGCACAGCGTGCCGTCGGGGACCTGCGGGTCGTCGGCGCTCTTCAACACCAGCGGATTCCCGCTGTCGCGAGGGATCTGCCCGGACTGGTCACCGGCCTGGATGCACGAGCGCTCGAACGCGTACAACGAGCCCGCGCGGTCCTGCGCGCTGATGTCGACGATCTGCACCGGGCAGAGGGCGCCGGTTCCGCCGGGCGGGCAGGAGCCGCTTGCGCCGTAGAGATACCGGGGATCGACCGCGTCGGCGCCGGACTGCGCAGCCAGCTGCGCCGCAACCTGGACGCGCGCCGACCACACGTAGAGATATGCGGAGTCCGCGACGAGGCACGTGAGACTGAAGAGGAACAGCGCGAACCCGAGCGCGAAGACGATCAGGGTCTGGCCACGCTGACGCGCGTGTCGGTGGCCTGCCCGCTGCGGCGTCACTGCCGGAACGGCGGTGGCACGGCCTCTGCCTGGGCGTGCAGCGTCGGCGTCCAGAACACGCCCCACGCCAGCGGCGTGTTCGCGAAGTCGAGGGACGCCGAGGCACTGCACGTGACCACGTCGAGGCCGGATGGGGGATTGAGCGTTCGGTCCACGTAGCCGGGGATCACGCCGCCGCCGGTCGTGACCGCACCGATGTCGCATGACACCTCGGCGTTGGATGGCGATTCCGCGTACGCGACCGGCGGTGCCTGCGGATGACCTGCGTTGCCGCTGTCGCCGCCGGACGTGCAGAGCGTTGCGGGCTTCCAGTGGAGCAGGCCCGTGTACGTCGTCATCGTCCCGTAGAACGTCTCGGCGGCATATCGACAACCCGTCGGCAGTCCGGAGGTCACGAGCGTGACTCCGTGCGCGCCGCAGCAACGCGTTCCCAGCACGTCGAACGCGTTCTCGGGAGCCTGGAACCGAGATTGTGCGGCGAGCGCGGTGGCCGAGTTCAGCTGCTCCTGCACGGTCACCTCCACCATCACCGCGATGAAGTTGCAGACCAGGAACAGCAGGATCGGAATCACCAGCGCGGTCTCGAGCACCGCCTGCGCGTTGTCGCCCCGCCTCCTGCTCCGGGTCACGGAGCGAATCGAAGCGTGTGAGTCGTGGCGGAGATGTCGGTGGGCAGCTCGAATGCGCCCGCCCCGGGGCCGAAGCCGGGCGGCACGAACGACGCGACGAAACCGATGACCCGCACGGTGATCATCGGTGAGTCGGCGCACCCGGGTGGGTACGGTGACCTCAGTCCGGGCGGCGGAGTCGTGCATGCGGGCGGATCGGCTTCGCTGACACAGACCACCACCACCCGCGGCCCCTCCTTCGCCTGCACCTCGGCAGGTGTCGTCGGGCAGCGCTGCGTGCTGTCCGGAGCACAGTTCCCGGTCGCGTCGGTTGCGCACCAGCTGTCGATAGCGGTGCCGAACAGGGCGCTGCGGAGCCGCCCGGAGATCGCCGCCGTCACCGCTCGGGCATCCGGTGCGGTCTCCGACACCGGGCTCGAACCGGCCGACGAAGCGATCATCGCGGCCTGCTCCACCGCGGACACCTCCGCCGAGGTTTGAACGGCCCAGAGCCCGGCGTCGAGCGCGCCGATCAGGCAGAAGAGGAAGAGCGGAAGGACGACAGCGAACTCCACGATCGCCTGACCGCACCGGCCTCGCGGCGTGCGTCGAGGACGCACCACTCCCTCGAAATCCCCTCCCATCGCCAACCTATCGTAGCCGGGCAGAGGGTCCTCACGAGGGAAGCACCACGAAGGTGAGATCCACCGGGACCAGCGGGGTCACGGTCACCGGGTTGACCGGCTGATTGGTCGCGGGGTTGATCAGGGTGGTCCAGTTGCCGCCTGACAGCACCTCGAAGACGTACGGCCCGCCGACCGGCACCGCGGCGAAGGTGAAATCACCCGAGCTGTCGGCCGTCGTGAAGAAGAACGGCGCGCTCGTCTCGTACATGCCACCCGGCTCCGCTTTGTAGTTGGAGCTGAGCCGGACCCTTCCGGACACCGGCAGGCCACTGTGCGTCACCAGCGTGCCGGTCACCACCTGGGGAGCCGCGAGCATCGCCACCGCCTGCGATGCTTCAGCGGTGGTCGGGTAGCTCGCGACCAACTGGTCCAGGGCCAGGACGGCTTCCTTGTACGAGTCGTGGATGAGGTTCTCCTGTCCGGCGGCGAGCAAGGCCGACGGAAACAGGCTGGTGGCGATCCTGGTCGCGGGCGCCGAGTGCTCCGCCAGCACGGTGGTCAGGAGCGTCACCGCGTCGCTGGCGCGCCCTGCGGCGACAAGGAGCCGGGCCTCACCCGCCTGGTCGACGGGAAGCGCACGCCCTGCCTGTGCGCCCGCCGGGGTTGCGGGCGCGAGGGTCGCGATCTCGTCAAGCCGCTGGATCGCGTCCAGGTAGTGGCCTGCGGCGGCGTCCGCTGCCGCGGTCTTGACGAGGAGCGCCCCCATCGCGTCCACCGCCTGCCGGTGCAGCGATGGAGGCGACGTGACCGACCGGTAGAGCGACACCGCCGCGTCCACCTGCCCTTTCCTGCCAAGCGCCGCCGCCCACTCCACGACGGTCGTCTCGGCGGCGGTTGCGGCGGCACCGGATGCCCCGCCATCGAGGAAGTACAGCGGCCCTGAACGCTGGGCGATCGCCTCGTCGACGGCGACCGCGTTCGCGTAGTAGCCGTCCGCAGCCAGCCGCGACGCGATCGACGCCGACATGGACGTTCCGGCCGCGGCTCCCACCACGATGCCGGTTGCGGCTGAGAGCAGTCCTGCGATGACGAGGAGCACCTTCGGCCAGCGCCGGGACGCGGCGATCGCCGCGTCGGGGGAAGGTGGAGGCGGCGGGGGCGGCGGGGAGGCATCCACGTCTGCATCACGTACGTGCGCGCAGTGGCGGTTCGCGGCGCCGGATCGCGTGACGCGGCGCGACGGTCGAGTAGGCTGCTCGCCGGAATGATCACTGTCGACGGCGGCCCGTTGACCATCGACGCCGTGGTGCGCGCCGCTCGCGGACGCGAACCCGTCGTGCTCGACCCCGGGGTGCGAGGGCGCATGCGGCCGGCGCGCGAGGTCGTCGACCGTCTCGACCGCGAAGGCGCCGCCGTCTACGGCGTCACCACCGGTTTCGGAGCGCTGGCCGACCGGGCCGTGGATCCGGCGGACCGCGCTCTCCTCCAGCGATCGGTCGTGCTCAGCCACGCCGCCGGGTCCGGGCCACGTCTGGACGACGAGGTGGTCCGGGGCATGATCCTGCTCCGCGCCCGCACGCTTGCCGCGGGGCTCTCCGGGGTGCGCGTCGAGCTGGTCGATGCCCTCCTGGCGCTGCTGCAAGCGGGCATCGTTCCGTGGGTTCCCGAGCACGGTTCGCTGGGGGCGTCGGGAGACCTGGCTCCTTTGGCGGCGGTGGCCACGGTGCTCCTCGGCCAGGGATGGGCCGCCGGTCCGGGCGGTGACCGCATCGACGGGGCCGCCGCGCTGCGAGCCCACGAACTGGCCCCAATCACCGTCGAGCCCAAGGAGGGTCTCGCGCTCATCAACGGCACCGACGCGATGACCACCCTCCTCGCGCTGGCGGTGCAGGACATCGAGGACCTGCTCCGCCTCGCCGACATCGCCTGCGCGCTCAGCGTCGAGGCGCTGCTCGGGACAACGGTCGCGTACGACGAGCGAGTGGTCGCGCTCCGCCCGGCTCAGGGACAGGCGGATTCCGCCGCCAACCTGCGGACGCTGCTCCAGGGAAGCCCGATCGTTGCGTCGCACCGTCCGTCGCGACACGCGGTCCAGGATGCCTACTCGCTGCGATGCGCGCCCCAGGTGCACGGCGCGGCGCGCGACGTCGTCGCCTTCTGCCGTCAGACCGTCGAGCATGAATTAGCCAGTGTTGTCGATAACCCGGTGGTGCTCGGCGCCGAGGTGGTGAGTGCCGGCAACTTCCACGGCCAGGCGCTCGCCTACGCGGCGGACATGCTCGCCTCCGTGTGTGCCGACGTCGCCGCGATCAGCGAGCGCCGGGTCGACAGGCTCCTGGACCCCGCGCGCTCGCGGGGGCTGCCCGCGTTCCTGAGCCCCGAGCCCGGGCTCAACAGCGGTTTGATGATCACCCAGTACACCGCCGCAGCCATGGTTGCCGCGCTCCGCCACGCGGCGACGCCGTTCGCGGTGCAGAGCGCTGCCACCAGTGCCGGGCAGGAGGATCATGTCTCGATGGGCTACGAGGCGGCGCTGCGCACCCGGCGTTCGGTTGGGGTGCTGCGCTCCGTGCTCGCCGTCGAGGTGCTGAGCGCAACGCAGGCGGTCGAGATGCGCCATCCACTTCGGCCCGCGGCGGCGACCGGCAGCGTCATCGCGTCGCTGCGAACCCGGACCCCGGCACTCGCGGAAGACCGTGTCCTTAGCGGTGACCTCGAGGCGGCTGAGGCGTGGGTGCGCGACGGCAGCTGGCGCGCGGCGCTCGCCGCCGCGGGGGTGACGCTGCGATGACCGCGGGCCCTCGCCCGGTTCGCGCGCCGCAAGGGACGGCACGCACCTGCGGCAGTTGGCAGACAGAAGCGCCGCTGCGCTGTCTCATGAACAATCTCGACCCCGCGGTCGCCGAGGATCCGGACCGGCTGGTGGTGTACGGCGGCACCGGACGGGCAGCCCGATCGTGGGAGTGCTTCGACGCCATCGTCGCGACGCTGCGCTCACTGCACGACGACGAGACGCTCCTCGTGCAGTCCGGCAAACCGGTCGGAGTCGCTCGAACCCACGAGCTCGCGCCACGCGTCCTGATCGCCAACTCGCTGCTGGTCCCCCGCTGGGCGACCTGGGAGGAGTTCTGGCGACTGGAGGGCCTGGGGCTGACGATGTACGGACAGATGACCGCCGGCTCCTGGATCTACATCGGCACCCAGGGCATCCTGCAGGGGACGTTCGAGACGTTTCAGGCGGTGGCCCGCAAGCGCTTCGGCGGCAGCCTGAACGGCCGGCTCGTCGTGACCTCGGGCCTCGGTGGCATGGGCGGTGCGCAGCCGCTCGCGGTCAGCATGAGCGGCGGGGTCGCGCTGTGCATCGACGTCGACGCCGCTCGCATCCGGCGCAGGCTTGACACCGGCTACGTCGATGAGCTCGCGCCCACGCTGGACGCTGCCGTGCGGCGCTGCGATGTCGCTCGTGAAGAGGGTCGAGCACTCTCCGTGGCGGTGTGCGCAAATGCGGCGGAGGCGCTGCCGGCGCTGCTCGAGTCGTCACTGGCGATCGACGTCGTCACCGACCAGACCAGCGCCCATGACCCTTTGAACGGCTACATCCCCGCCGGGCTCACCCTGGACGAGGCGGCGACACTGCGCGCGGCCGATCCCGATGCATACATGCGCCGTTCCCGTGAGTCGATGGCGCGTCACTGCGAGGCGATGGTCGAATATCAGCGGCGTGGCGCCGAGGTGTTCGACTACGGCAACTCGCTGCGCGATCAGGCACGGCTCGGTGGGTTTGCGGACGCGTTCGCATACCCGGGATTCGTCCCCGCCTATATCCGCGATCAGTTCTGCGAAGGGCGCGGACCGTTCCGGTGGGTGGCGTTGAGCGGAGACCCCGCCGACATCGCGCGCACCGACGCGGCGATGCTCGAGCTCTTTCCGGACCACGACGGCCTGCATCGCTGGCTGACCCTCGCGCGGGAGCGCGTGCACTTTCAGGGACTCCCCGCGCGGATCTGCTGGCTGGGCGCGGGCGAGCGCCATCTCGCCGGACTCCGCTTCAACGACATGGTCCGCAGCGGCGAGCTCTCCGCTCCGGTGGTGATCGGCCGCGACCATCTCGACAGCGGCTCGGTCGCATCACCGCTGCGTGAGACCGAGGCGATGCGCGACGGCAGTGACGCGATCGCAGACTGGCCGGTGCTCAATGCCCTGCTCAACACGGCGAGCGGTGCGACCTGGGTCGCCGTGCACCACGGGGGCGGCGTCGGCATGGGCCTGTCGATTCATGCCGGCGCCCAGGTGTGCGCCGACGGCAGCGAGCTGTCGGCGCGCCGTTGCGAGCTCGTGCTCACCAATGATCCGGCGACGGGCGTGATGCGCCACGTGGATGCGGGATACCCCGAGGCGCGCGACGCGGCACGGGCTCGCGGCGTGCGCGTTCCCATGCTCGACGCCGCCGCAGCAACCGAATCGTGAACGCTCGCGAATGGCTCGCCGAGGACGCCGCGGCGCCAGACCTCGTGCTCTTCGGTGCGCCGATTTCCAAGGCTTCGATCACGCGAGTGGAGTCGTGGTCGACTCCGCCGGCATTTCGCGATGCGCTGCGCCGGTTTCCGACGTGGGACGCAGAGCACGCGGTGGACATCACGGCGTTGCACGTGCGCGATCTCGGCGACGTCCAGGGTGACCTCGATGACGCCGATGCGCGCGCGGCGCATGCGCGCATTCAGGCTGCAGCCGATAGCGCCGCGAGCACCTCGGAACATGTGGTCGTCGTGGGCGGGGACAATTCGCTCACGCGCCCGGTGCTGCAGGGCCTGATGAACGCGAAACCGGGAGCCTGGGCGCTGCTGACGCTCGATGCGCACCACGACTGCCGCCCTGCGACCGACGGGTCGCGGAACGGAACCCCGGTGCGCGAGCTGATCGAGGCCGGACTCCCGGGCGATCGAGTGGTGCAGATCGGCATCCACCCGCTCGGCAATGCGCGAGAGCACGCGGAGTGGGCGCGTGCGCAGGGGATCCACGTTGTGCCACTCGATGTCGTGCGACGCGACGGGATGGAGACGGTCATCGAGTCAGCGCTGTCGCTGCTCGTGGCGCGTGGAGTCACGAACATCCATGTCGACTTCGACATCGACGTCGTCGACCGTGCCTTCGCGCCGGCGTGCCCCGCGAGCCTTCCCGGTGGCTTGCAGCCCGCCGATCTGCTCCGAGCCGCGTATCTGCTCGGCGCAGACCCTCACGTTGCCGGGGCCGACCTCTGCGAGGTGGACGCGAATGCGGACGTCAACGGCATGACGCTGCGGCTCATGGCGGCGACCTTTCTCAGCTTCTGCAGCGGTCTCGCCACCAGGGCGACCGGCCGGCCCGCGATATGAGTGCCGTTGTCGTCCATGGCATCGGCGCGCTGTGCACGTGCGATCCGTTGCTCGGCGAGCCTCCCGGCGTGGTGCGCGACGCGGCGCTGGTGGCGCGCGACGGCATCATCGAGTACGCCGGTCCGGAGTCGGGACTCGATCGATCCGACGTTCCGCGTGAAGCGCTCGAGATCCATGCTCGCGGCGCCGCCGTCGTGCCCGGGTTCGTCGATGCGCACACGCACATCGTCTGGCTGGGCGATCGCGGCGACGAGTATGCGCGGCGCGGCGCCGGCGCAACCTACGAGGAGATTGCGGCATCCGGTGGCGGCATCCGGGCAACGGTCCGCGCCACCGCTGCCGGAACCGTCGAGGAGCTGACGACGGCGGCGCGCGAACGCGCGCGACGGATGCTCGCCAGCGGCACGACGACCATCGAGGTGAAGAGCGGGTACGGTCTCGAGTACGAGGCGGAGATGCGCCAGCTGGACGCGGCGGAACTGCTCCGTCAGTGGGTGGATCTGCCCGACGTGGTCGCAACCTACCTCCCGCTCCATGCGCTCCCGGAGGGGCCGCGCGACGCATTCATCGACGAGGTCTGCACGCGTGGCGTGGCCGGCGCCGCGAAGCGCGCGACGTTCGTCGACGCCTTCTGCGACACCGGTGCATACACCGTGGCCGAATGTGAGCGCGTCTTCACCGCGGCGCGCGCCCAGGGGTTGCGTCCGAAGATCCACACCGAACAGCTCTCCCACAGCGGAGGCGCCATGCTCGCGGCGCGGGCCGGCGCGGTGAGCGCGGACCACCTCGAACATGCGCTCAACACCGACCTCGAGGCCCTGAGCGCCGCAGGCGTGGTCGGCGTGATCCTGCCCGGCGCCTCGCTGGTGCTCGGCGGTCCTCCGCCGCCCGGCCGGCGGCTCCTCGAGGCGGGTTGCACGGTGGCGGTGGCGACCGATTGCAACCCGGGGACCTGCTACAGCGAATCGATGCCGCTCATGGTCTCGCTCGCGGTCGCGCTCGGCGGCCTCACGCCGTCCCAGGCCCTGGTTGCCGCCACCGCCGGTGGCGCTGCAGCGCTCGGGCTGGCGGACCGAGGCATCCTCCGTCCCGGAATGCGCGCCGATGCGGTGATCCTCGACACCTCCAGTTGGATCGACATCGGCTACCACCTCGGTGGCGACATTGTTGCGAGCGTGATGCTCGAGGGCCGCTTGGCAGTACCCTCGAAGACCTGATGCTCACCGAATCGTCCCGCCGCAGCCGGGCCGGCCGCCGCGCCTCGGGGGTCGTGCTGCCACGGCTGGTGGGGCAGGATCTCGAGGTGCAACTCGCGAGCGGCGAGACGCGCAGCTACGTGAACCTCGACATGGCGGCGAGCACGCCGGCGATGGAGGCGGTGGCGGATGCGGTGATCGAGTTCCTGCCGTGGTACTCGAGCGTGCACCGAGGAGCGGGGTTTGCTTCACAGGTGTCGACTCGGGCGTACGAGGCGGCGCGGTCGGCGGTGGCGGCATTCACGGGCGCCCGCTCGACCGATGCGGTCATCTTCGTCAGAAACACGACCGAGGCCATCAACCTGCTGACCCACTGTCTCGTGCTCCGCCCGGGCCATGCGGTGCTGAGCACGATCGTCGAGCACCACGCCAATATGCTGCCCTGGAGACGCCTCGCGCGCGTGGAGCTGCTTGACGCACCGGGGTCACCCGAGCAGCTGATGGCGGATCTCCGCCGCGCCCTCGAGGATCGTCACCGTCCCATCGGGATCGTCGCAATCACCGGCGCGAGCAATGTCACGGGCGAGGTCTTTCCCATCGCGGAGATCGGCAGGCTCGCCCACGAGCACGGGGCGCTGCTCGCCGTCGACGCGGCGCAGCTCGCACCGCACCGGACCATCGACATGGTGGCCATGGGCATCGATTTCCTCGCGCTCTCGGGACACAAGATGTATGCGCCGTTCGGCGGTGGCGCGCTGATCGGCCCATCCGCCGTGCTCGCGGACGCCGAGCCGATGCTCGCCGGCGGCGGCGCGGTCACGTACGTCACCGCCGACGACGTGCAGTGGGCGTCGCTGCCGGACCGTCATGAGGCGGGAAGCCCGAACGTCATCGGCGCCATCGCCCTGGGTGCAGCGAGCACCATCCTCGAGCGCACCGGCATGGCCCACATCGGCGCTCACGAAAAGCGCCTGCTCGCGTATCTGGACGAACAGATCGACGACCTTCCCAGATTGCACCGCTTGCGACTCTGGGATGGACCGGATGTCGACCGGCTCGGGGTCAGCACGTTCACCGTCGATGGCATGCACCACGCCCTGGTCGCATCGATGCTCAGTGCCGAGTACGCCATCGGGGTTCGTCACGGATGCTTCTGCGCGCACCCGTACATCACCCACCTGCTCGGGGTGAGCATCGGAGACGCGCACACGATTCGGGAACGGCTCCGCCGCGGCGAGCACCACGAGATTCCCGGCGCGATCCGGGCGTCGTTCGGCATCGGCACAACGGTGGAGCACATCGATCGCTTCGTCTTCGCGCTGCGCGAGATCACCACCCGAGGGCCCCGCCTCACGTACGCCGAGGATCCGGGCACCGGCGACTACGTGCCTGTCGACGACCGCCGGCACCTCCCGGTCTTCGACCTGCTTCCCCCGCTGGAAGCGATGGCCACGCCGTCCGGCTGCGGTCAGTTCTGAGCGACGGCGGAGAGCATTCCGAGCTCGCGCGCCAGCCCGGTCACGTCCGTCACCGGCGCCTGACACATGAAGCCGCGGCAGACGTAGGCCGCGGGCGCCCCGTCCACGAGGGTGCGGTCGTCGAGCAGCGGAACGTCGCCGGCGCTTCCCCACGCGAGCACGGTGAGCGGGTCGAAGCGCCGCTGCACCACCGTCAGGAGTGAGCGCGTGCGGGGGTCGGCGGGATCGCCCACGATCGCAACCTCGCGCATCGGACCGACGAGGAGTTCCATCGCTGCGGCGAGGGCTGCAACAGCAAGCGGCGCACGGGCGACCACGGTCGTCAGCGGGGCGACGATCTCCAGCGCCCGCTCGCGCCATCGGTCATCGCCTGTGAAGGCGTGCAGGCGGCAGAACAGGCTTGCGGCGACGGACTGGCCTGCGCTCACCGGGTTGTCGTCGATGGTGCGCGGGCGAACGATCAGCGGCTCGGCCTCATCAGCGGTGTCGAAGTAGGTGCCGTCGGCACCCCTGTACTGGACCAGGATGCGTTCCCCGACACCGAGTGCTGCCACGAAGTACTTCGGCTCGCCCGTCGCCTCGTAGAGCGTGAGCAACGCGCCACCGAGATTCGCCGCATCATCGAGAAAGCCGATGATGCGCGCGCCGCCACCATTCCAGATGCGATACACGACTCCGGCGTCGACGAGGTGCTGGAGCAGGAAGTCGGCGCACACTGTCGCGATCTCCACGTAGTCATCTCTGCCGAGCGCGGCGCCCGCCTCCGCGAAGGCTGCGACGGCAAGCGCGTTCCACGCGGTGATGACCTTGCCGTCGCGTTCCGGGGCCGCGCGGGAAGCTCGCGCCGTCAGGAGGCGTGAGCGGATGTCATCGACACGGGCACGCAGCGCCGGCTCTTCGAGGTGGAGCGAACGGGCCACCTGCGCAAGCGGATACGGCAGGGACAGCACGGTCCTTCCGTGCTCGAAGTTGCCGCCGTCCACGACGCCGAAAACCCGGGCAGCCAGCGCGCCGTCCTCCGCTCCGAGCACATCGCGCAGCTGCGCCGGCGTCCACACGAAGAACGCTCCCTCACCGCCGGGGCTGTCGGCATCCTGCGACGCTGCGAAGCCGCCACCGGTGAGGCGGAGCTCGCGCGCCATGTAGTCGAGGGTTCGCGTGCAGGTCTCGAGCATGTCGTCGCGCAGACTCAGCTGGTAAGCGTGCAGGTACACCGGCGCCAGCAGCGCGTTGTCGTAGAGCATCTTTTCGAAGTGGGGCACGGACCAGCCCGCGTCGACGCTGTATCGATGGAAACCTCCACCCACCTGGTCGTTGATGCCGCCGCGCGCCATCGCGTCGAGGGTGCGGATTGCGGTGTCTCTGAGAGCGGCGTCACCTGTCGCTCGTGACCGGCGCAACATCAGGTCGAGCGCCTGCGGGTGGGGGAACTTCGGCGCCGCGCCGAATCCGCCGTGCGCCCGGTCGGTGTCGCCCGCGAGCTTTCTCGCGGCGTCATCGAGCAGGGCGACGCTCGGCTCACCTGGGGCCGGCAGCTGCCGCGGCGCGACCGCCGCGCGGACCTTCTCGCCCATGGCGCCGATCTCGTCGCGCTGGGAGCGATATGCGGCGGCGGCCGCCTGGAGCACCGAAGGGAACCCATGCAAACCGGGGCGATCCACCGGTGGGAAGTACGTGCCTCCGAAGAACGGCAGTCCGGACGGGGTCAGGAAGACGGTGAGCGGCCAGCCGCCTGGGACGCCCATCGCCTGCGCGGCGCTCATGTAGACGGAGTCGACATCGGGCCGCTCCTCGCGGTCGACCTTGATGCTCACGAAGAGCGCGTTCATGATCGAGGCGATCTCCGCGTTCTCGAACGATTCGTGCGCCATCACGTGGCACCAGTGACAGGCGCTGTAGCCCACGGACAGCAGCACCGGGAGGTCGTCGCGTCGCGCCCGCTCGAAGGCCTCGTCTCCCCACGGATACCAGTCCACGGGATTCTCGGCGTGCTGGAGGAGGTACGGACTGGACTCGGCCGCGAGGCGGTTGGGCATCAGGTCACGCTAGCCGAAGCGGCACCGGCCGCGCGCCGGGTCAGGCGTCGTCGCGGCGTGGTGCCAGCCGAGCGATGCCGAGCAGCGCCGCGAATGCCGCGACCAGCGTGACCGCACCGATCCCGATCCACCGCCAGACCAGGGCCGCGTCCTGGTACGCAGGTGGTTGCGGCAGTGCCTGCAGCACGTGTTCCCAGAGCCCGTTCGACGTCCCCGCAAACACGGCGCCGCGTAATGGGTTGGCCGAGAGGGCGTCGGCGGATAGAGAGTAGACAGTGTCCGGGAGCCCGGGGCCGGCACGGATCCAGTCGTCGCCGCCGTCGGTGCTGATCAGGACGGCGTAACCCGTCGTACTCGCATAGATGGCGCCCGTGAGCGGTTCGGTGAAGGCGGCCAGGGATGTGACCCGGGGGACGCCCCGGACGAGGCTCGACGGGAGCAGGAGCAACGCCTCCTTCCAGTCTCCGTCCTGGCCGCGGCGCCAGACAACGCCGTCGGTGGCGACGGCCACCACCACCCCGGGGAATGCCGCCGGCGAGGCGATGAGGTCGGCGCCCGCACCAAGGTCCGGCGACCCCGGGTCGAGGACGGTGGCGCTCGCCTGCGAGGCGTTGGCGACATGCAGCACCCGCCCTGCCGAGTCGATCTCCCAGCGCTGCGAGCCTATCGCCACGACGCCGGGCGGCGGGAACGTCGTGCCGGCGGGTGCGGCTGAGAATGTCCTCCCGGCGTCGGTCGATCTCAGGGTCGCGCCGGAGTCCGTGCGCACCGTGATGATGTCACCAATGGCGGAAACACGTGTGACGGCCATGCCCTGAAGGCCGACCGGGATCCACCACGCCTCCGCAGCCCGAGCGGGCGCGGTCGCGGCCAGGGAGGCGATCACCAACGCGCAGAACGCCGTGATGCGTGTGATCGCGCGGCGGCGGCGTCGATCAGAACCCATAGAGCCCCTGGACGATGCCGAACTGCAGGGCGATGTCCGCCACGGCGTGGATGATCACCGCGGGCCACAACGAGTTGGTGCGGCGCACGAGCCACCCGAACGCGAGGCCGACGAGGAACGTGATCGGTACGAACGGCGCTTCGGGTCCGCCGTAGCTGATCGCCAGGTGAGCGAGCCCGAAGACCGCAGCCTGGCTGACGTTCGCCCAGCGCGGGCTCATGGTGCGTTCGAGCGCGCCCAGCAACAGACCGCGAAACTGCACCTCCTGCGAGAACGCCTGCAGGGCATTCGCGGGACCGAGCCACGGAAGGTCGCGGCCGAACGCAATCGGTTGCAGCGCCACACGCCCGAGCAGGTTCGCGGGCAATGCCAGTCCGACGCCGATGAGCAGCACGGAGCCGAGCACCCCAGCGCCAAGACCGCGGAGGCTGACGTGCCGCAAACGCAGCGACGGTCGCCATTCGGGGGTGACCAGCCTGCGCGCGGCCAACGCTATGAGCAACGTGCCAACGGCCTGGGCCACCGAAGCCCAGAACACCTGGGCGTCGAACGAGCCGGAGTGACTGCCGAGCAGGTCGATCAGGATCTGGGGGCCAGCCGAGAGCAACGTGTAGGTCGCGGCCACGGCCGAAAGCGCAAGCAGAATCGGGCGCGCCGGACCAAGGCGTCGTACGAACAGCGACGGCATCGCGATGAGCACCGAGGCGACGCTGAGGCGGGCGAGGTATGGGTCGACGCCGTTCGGGTCGCTGAAGGTGATCGGAATCAGCAGTGCTGCACCCAGCCCCAGCTCGGCGATGACGAGCACGGTCGCTGTGGGCCACCACGGTGCGGCGCGATAGCGTTGCAGGCGCGCCGCCAGCGCTTCAGTCCCCACTGACTTGCAGGGTCTTCAGCGCCGCGACCTGCGGTCGGATTCCCTCGGCGATCGTCTCAAGCTCTGCACGCTGCGGCTGCCTGCCGTAACCCGGCGGGAAGCGAAATCCGAATCCATCGTGAGGGCGCCTCGGGATGAGATGGATGTGGACGTGTGCCACCTCCTGACCTGCCGCCTCCCCGTCCGCGACGTAGACGCTCACCGCCTCAACCGGGAGGGCGCTCTTTCTCAGCACGGTGTCGAGTGCGATCGCGACCGACCACAGACGCCCGAGCACGCGATGTTCGAGCTCAGGAAGGAGTTGCGCGTGAACTCTCGGCACGACCAGCAGGTGACCGGGCTGCACGGGCCGGATGTCCAGGAACGCCACGACCAGATCGTCCTGATGAACAAACGTCGCCGGCGCGTCGCCGCGGACGATGGCACAGAAGATGCAGTCGGCCGTCCCCGGATCCGACGTTGGCATTGCCCGGACATCGTACCGGTGGCACGGGCACGACCAACCCGGAGCCGGCCGGGCCGGCCGAGGTCAGGCGGCTCGGTCCGCCCGCTGACCCCACCAGCGCAGCAGAGAAAGCTCCTCTTCGTGCGCCGCGGCTCCGAGCCACGCACGCCACTCGCGCTCGAATCCCTCGGGGGCGTTGAACAGCGCTGCCCACTTCCATTCCGGCGGAAGCTGGGCGGTCAATTCGGCCAATGGGCTTGTGTCTGCCATGTTCTCTCTCGTTCCTTGCCGGTCCAATCCCGGCACTGAAGAGGTTTTCCACGCGAGGTCACGGCTAAACAAGTCGCCCCAACCAGCCCGGTCCAGTACGCTTCGGGCCGCGATGAGCGTCACAGTTCTGGTCGGCGGTCAATGGGGCGATGAAGGCAAGGGCAAGGTCATCGACCTGCTCGCCGACACGGTGAACATGGTCATCCGCTCGCAGGGCGGCAACAATGCCGGGCACACGGTCGTGACCGGCGGTAAGGAACACCGGTTCCACCTGATCCCGAGCGGCATCCTGTACCCGGAGACCACCTGCATCATCGGCCACGGTGTCGTCGTCGACCCGAAGGCGTTTCTGCAGGAGCTCGACGAGCTGCAGTCGGGCGGCATCCCGGCGGAGAACCTCGTCATCAGCGAACGAGCGCACATGGTGATGCCGTATCACCCGGTGCTCGACCAGCTCGGCGAGGAGCTGCGCGGCGATGATCGCCTCGGCACCACCTGGCGGGGCATCGGTCCGGCCTACGAGGACAAGGTGCGACGGATCGGGTTTCGCATCGGCGATCTGCAGAAGCCCGCGTTCCTCGAGAAGAAGCTCCGTTTTGTCCTGCGGCTGAAGAACGAGACGCTCACCAGGCTGTACGGTGCCGACCCCTTCAACGAGCGAGAGATCCTCGACGAATACCTCGGCTACGCGGAGCGCATCGATCCCTACATTCGGGACATCTATCCGCTCATCCAGGAAGCGCTCACCGGCAACAAGCGCATCCTCCTCGAGGGCGCGCAGGGCGTGATGCTCGACATCGACCTCGGCACCTATCCGTACGTGACATCCTCGTCACCAACTGCCGGGGGCGCGTGCACCGGGAGCGGCATTCCGCCGTCGCGGATCACGCGGACGGTGGGGGTGTTCAAGGCGTACACGACCAGGGTCGGCTACGGCCCGTTCCCCACCGAGCTGACCGACGCGCTCGGCGACCAGCTCCGCGAGATCGGCGCCGAGTACGGCACCACGACCGGTCGCGCGCGGCGGGTCGGATGGTTCGACGCCGCGGTGTCGCGCTACGCGGTCGCGACCAACGGCATCGACGCGATGGTGCTGACCAAGGTCGACGTGCTCGATGCCTTCGAGACCGTGAGGATCTGCACCGGGTACATGAGCAAAGGTGAGTACTGGGACCACCCGATGGCGAACATCTCGCACCTCAAGCACGTTGAGCCCATCTATGAGGAGTTTCCCGGCTGGATGTCACCAACTCGCGAATGCCGGCGGTATGAGGACCTGCCGGCGGCGTGCCGCGCTTATATCGATCGGGTCGGCGAACTCTGCGGGGCGAGCGTCGACGTGGTGTCAGTCGGCCCCGACCGGGAGCACACCCTGGTGCGCAAGTCGCTGCTCGACTGACAGCCGGCCGGCCGCGTTCGCAATAAGGAGTAGTGGCAGGGGGCGGAGGGCCACCCCCTGCCGGTCAGGAAGGGATAGGGAGAGTTTCAAAAAAAGTGTCGATGACCATCGGCACCTCCCCAGCGCCATTGGCCGGTGCACCAACCTACCTCGACAGGGATTATATCAAGGCGCTCACGATAACCGCCTCCAGCGGTGGCGTTTCGACACCGCGCCGCAGGATGATGGACGCGCGATGACCACTGCAGTGGGACGGGTTCGAGCACCCGAGTTGCGAGGCGCCGGTGGGTGGATCAACACAGATCATCCACTCGCTCTGCGCGACCTCCGGGGACGTGTCGTCGTGCTCGACTTCTGGACGTTCTGCTGCATCAACTGCCTTCGCGTCATCGAGGAGCTCCGGGTGCTCGAGGAGCGCTTCGGGACCAGTCTCGTGGTGATCGGGGTGCACTCTCCGAAGTTCCCGCACGAGGCCGACCATGCCGCCGTCGCGCGGGCGGTCGCCCGGCACCGCATCCCGCATCCGGTGCTGGACGATCCCGACCTCGAGACCTGGCAGCAATACGGGGTTCGTGCCTGGCCCACGCTTGTCGTGATCGACCCCGACGGGTACGTGGTCGCCATGGCCTCAGGCGAGGGCAATGGCCCGGCACTCGAACGTGTCGTCGCTCAGCTGCTCGATGGCCGCGACGATCTCGCCGCAGGACCTGCATTCACGCCGGTTGCCGTGGGAGGCCGGGCCACCCTCGCGTTCCCCGGCAAGGTGGCGTCCGACGGCGCCGCCAGGCTCGCCATCGCCGACACCGGCAAGGATCGAGTCCTCGTCTGCGCGCTCGACGGCACCGTGCTCCAACAGTTCGGCGGCTTCCATCAGCCCCAGGGGGTTCGATTCGACGGTGAACGCCTGCTGGTGTGCGACACCGTTGCCGGGGACCTCGTGGCCGTCTCCCTCCCTGGAGGCGAACATCGCGTCCTCAGCTCCGGGCTGCACTCCCCGTGGGACGTCCTCGTCCTGGGTGATGGACGGATCGCCGTCGCTGAGGCCGGTCTCCACCGGATCATCGCGGTTCCGAGCGAGGGCGGAGCGCCGGAGACGGTCGCCGGAAGCCGGGCCGAGGGTCTTCGGGATGGACCGGCGTTGCAGGCTCACCTGGCCCAGCCGAGCGGCCTGACCACGCTCGACGATGGCGCCGTCGCATTTGCCGACTCCGAAGTCTCGGCGCTCCGGCTGATCCGCAACGGCCGGGTGGAGACACTGGTCGGCACCGGTCTCTTCGACTGGGGAGCCGAGGACGGCGACCGAGGCACGGCGCGGTTGCAGCATCCGCTCGGCGTGGCGGCGCTCGCCGGGGGACGGATCGCCGTGGCCGACACGTTCAACTCGCTGCTCCGGATCTGGGCGAGCGGCGCACTCCGGACCCTGCCGCTGAGCGAGGCGGTGGACGAGCCCGGTGGCCTCGACGTCCTCGCTGACGGCCGCCTCGTGGTGGCCGACACCAACCACCATCGGGTGATCACCGTCGACGCTGAGACGGGCGCCGTCGCCGAGATCGAGATTCGGGACGAGCGGATTCCGGATCAGGACCGAGGACCGGCGCTGGAAGGACGCCCCGGGACGGCGCTCGTCGTGGCTGCGGACGTCGACCTCGCGGGCTCAGACCTCGACCTGGAGCAGGGACCGCCGGTTCACCTCACGCTGAGCGCCGACCCGCAGACGCTGCTCGGCCCCGGCCCGCGATCGTGGGCCCTTGATGCTCTTCCTGCCAGCGTCGAGATTCACCTGGGGCACCCTGGGACCGGCGTGCTGACCGTGGACGTGATCGCCTCAACGTGCGAGGGCGACGTCTGCACGACCCGCCGGCTGACGCGCGAGCACAGCCTCACGGTTTCGTGACCGCGTCAGGAGCTCTGCTGATCCACCTCTGACTTCGCCCACGCGAGCAGGAGCTCGGGCGTCGGCCGGGGGAGGCGCACATCGGCGGTTGCGATCAGGTCGCCGGCGCCGTCTCCTTTGAGGTGGGGCATGCCCAGTCCCCGGAGGCGGAAGCGAGCACCGTTCTGGGTGCCGGGCGGGATCGAAAGCTGAGCGGTGGTCCCGCGCAGCGTCGGCACCGCGACCGTGCCTCCCGCGATGGCAGTCGCCAGTGCCGTCGGCACGGTCACGAGGAGATCGTCCCCCGAGCGCTTGAAGACGGGATGCGGCCGGACATGGACGCGGATGAACAGGTCGCCCCGGGGTCCGCCGCCGCGGCCGGCACTCCCCTGGCCGGTGGCCCGCACCCGGGCACCGTCGTGGATCCCGGGTGGGATCCTCACCTCGACCTTGCGCGGGCCATCCGCCGAGCTCATGTCCACCGTAAGCGTCGAACCTTGGAAGGCGTCCTCGAGGCTGATCTCGGCATCGCCCTCGACGTCCTGTCCGCGCCGAGCAACGGTTCGCCGCCGCGTGCGCGTCGTGCTGAACCCATCAGTCGCATCCGCGCCCCCGCCACCGAAGAACTGCTGGAAGAAGTCGCTGAACGGCGCGCTGTTCCCGAACATGCCCTCCAGGTCGTCCGGGGACACCGTCTGATACTGGAAATGCTCGTTGCCACCCTGGAATGGGTTCGGTCCGGGGCGGCCGGCGCGCTCCCATTGCTCGTACTCCTGCCAGCGCGGACCGAGCTCGTCGTATTTCTTCCGTTTCTCGGGATCACCGAGCACCTCGTTGGCCTCGTTGATCTCCTTGAACTTGTCCTCAGCCGCCTTGTCACCCTGGTTGACATCCGGGTGGTGCTTGCGGGCGAGCTTGCGGAAAGCGCTGCGGATCTCCTTCTGCGTGGCCGTCCGCGGAACGCCCAGGATCTGGTAATAGTCCTTGAAGGTCGTTGGCATCTGGTTCGCAGATACCGCGACGGGCCGGTCGCGAAACCCGAAACGCGCGCTATTCTTGGGCTGTCTCCCCGATTGCGGCGCGAGACCTCGCGGCGCCGTCACTCCCACTCGACCCACTCAAGCGCCCTGCACTGAGAACTCACCAGCCCACCCACCCCTGTCCGCCCGCCGGGCAGCCGGCTCGCCGGCGACGGCGGTCGTTCGGCGTCGTGCTGCTCGCCGTGCTGCCGCTCGCCGCCCTGGGGACGCTGAGCGCCCCCGTCTCCGCGGCCCCGAGCGGGTTCACCGAAGCAGGCGCGTTGCCCGATCTCGGGTCGGGACGGATCTGGAGCGTCGCCGTGGAGCCGACTGCTCCAAGCACGATCCTCGCCGGTACCGATTCGGGCGTCTACGTCTCGCGCGACACCGGCGCCACCTGGACCAGGACGCTGTCAGGGGTGCGCGTCTGGACCGTCGGGTTCGACGTTCGCAAACCTGTCGATGCCTTCGCCGGCACGGATGGCAAGGGGGTGTTCGCCAGTGCTGATGCCGGGTCGACGTGGGCCGACGCGTCGAGCGGGCTCGGCAACCTCGCCGTGCGCTCGCTGGCGTTCGGTCTCGACGGGATCGCCGCGGGAACCAACGCCGGGGTGGCGCTCAGCCCGGATGGCCATGTCTGGCATGACGGCGGCCTCGATCGGTACTCGATCGCCGCGGTTGCCGTGGCCGCCAACTTCCCACAGTTCACCGTGATCGCGGGCGCCGACGGCGCGATCAGCGGAACGCTCGCATCGGGATACCTCTTCAGCAGCACCGGCGGCGGTGCGTGGGAGGTCCTTCAATCGGGGTTGCCGTCCGGATCGCTGGTCTCGTCGATCGCGGCGGGCGAGATCGACGCCGCCGTCCCGAAGCGGCCGCTGATCGTCGCGACCTCTCAAGGCATCTTCCGGAGCGGCGACGGTGGGGTCACCTGGACCGCCGGCACCGGGGTGACCCAGGCGCTCACGCTGACGGTCGCGCAGTTCGGGCCCCTCGACCCCAGCCTCGTGTACGCCGGAGCGGATTCGGGCGGAAGCACCGGTGGCGACTTCTTTCGATCGACCGACGGGGGCCTCACCTATCACAAAGCCGATACCGGCCTCCCAAGCACGAGCAAGAACGTCGATGCGATCGCCGTCGCCAACACCACACCGCCGGAGGTGATCGTGGCGCTGAACCCGCCGACCGGCGGCAGCCACGTGTACGTCGAGACCGACACGACGGCACCCGCACCTCCGCCGCTCGTCGCCGAGGCGCCGGGAGCCAAGGTTCCGTCGTCGGTGCCCACCCCCGTGCCCACGGCGACGCCGGTGCCCCATGCGATCGCCCACGGTCCGACGTCGCCGCCGGTGAGCGGCATTCAGCGCTTCGCCCAGGCAGCGTTCCACTGGCCGACACCGTTGGTCTACGAGGTCTTCTTCGTGCTCCTCGCGTTGTACGTCTACATCCGGTGGCGGCAGCGCTACTACGTGGAAGGACCCCCCTAGCGCTCCCCGACCTACGCTTGCGCGGTGATCGGGGTAACCGCAGGTCCGTCGATTCCGCTTGCGTTCCTTGCGGGTCTGGTCTCCTTCCTGTCGCCGTGCGTCTTCCCGCTCATGCCCGCGTACGCCGCGTACCTGAGCGGCCGAGCCGGCCAGCCGGCGCTCGCGGTCGCCTCCGGAGGATCGGTGGCAGCGGCCAACCGCAGTTCCGCGATGACCACCGGTGTCGCCTTCGTCCTGGGCTTCAGCCTCGTCTTCATCGCCGAGTACTACCTACTCGAGGGCGTGCTCGCCATCACCGTCTTTCAACGCAACCTCGACCTCGTCAACCGGATTGCGGGGGCGATCATCATGGTGCTCGCGCTCCAGACGATGGGAGTGCTCCGATTCGGCTGGCTGGAGCGTGAGCGGCGGTTCCACCTCCGCGTCTCGAGCGGCGCCGCCGGTGGGCTGCTGCTTGGACTGACGTTCGCGGCGGGATGGCTGCCGTGCCTCGGGCCGCAACTCGGCGCCATCCTCACGCTCGCCCAGAACCGCGAATTCGGTGGTCTCCCGTTCATGGTGCTGTACTGCCTGGGACTGGCGATTCCGTTCCTGCTCGTGGCGCTGCTCGCGGACCGGCTTCAGGGGGTCCTGCGCAGCATCAACCGCCATCTCCGGCTGATCAGCATCTTTGCCGGCGTGATCCTCTTCTGCTTCGGCCTGCTGATGGCCACCGGCCAGCTGACCGTCCTGAGCGGGCTCTCGTTCCAGTCGCCGTTCAATTTGTAGGGGGCGGCGGCGGCGGAGCGATCGGCAGCCAGAGCAGCACTGTGGTTCCAGCACCCTCGGTGCTGCGGATGGCAACGTCGCCACCCTGGGCACGGGCGAAACCCTGCACGATGCTGAGACCGAGCCCGCTCCCGCCCTCCTCGCGCGCCCTGGTCTTCTCGCCCCGGTAGAACCGTTCGAAGACGTGGGGGAGATCGACCGCTGGAATGCCCGGTCCTTCGTCGCGAACTTCGAGCTTCGCCCAGCCGCCCTCCACCGAGGTGCTCCAGTGCTGCGCAGCGCCATGTGCGTACTTGCAGGCGTTGACGAGCAGGTTGCGGACGATCGTGCTCACGGCCCCGCGGTCCGCATGAGCGAGCAGCGGCGCCGGTCCGAGGTTGCGTTCCACCACCGCCGGCATGCCCGGGACGCCTTCTCGGAGCAGCCCCTCGACCATGGCGTTGAGGTCGAAATCCTCGGGGTGCGACTCGCGCTCCGCGTCGAGGCGCGCCAGCGTGAGCAGGTCGAGAACGAGGACGCGCATGCGCTCGGACTCGTTGCTCATCGACTCGAGCGCGGCATCGAGCTCGGCGGGTTCACGGCCGGCTCCCCGGCGCAATACGTCGATGTAGCCTTTGAGCGCGGTCAGTGGTGTGCGCAACTCGTGCGACGCGTCGGCGATGAAACGACGGACCTGCGCCTCGGAATCCTGCTGCGCCGCAAAGGCTTCCTGGATGCGATCGGCCATGTGGTCGAAACTGCTCGCGAGCTGGCCGACCTCGTCGCCGCTCGGAGTCAAACGGCTACGCGCCGTGAGGTCGCCGGCGGCGAGCTGCTCGGCGGTGGCCGTGAGCCGGCGCATGGGTCGGAGCGTTCGTCCCGTGAGCAGCACGCCGAGGACGAGCGCCAGCAGCAGGGTCACCAGGCTGCCGGCGGTGATCAGCAGGATGTCGTCATTCAGCACGTTCGTGATCGGCGCCATGCTCGTGGACATCTGCACGACGCCACACGCACCCGACCCGGGCACGGCCGGAAACCCCACCACGAGTTGGTCGCCGGTGCTCGTGCTGATCTGCTGCGCGCCGGATCGGGTGCCCTTGGTGATCACCCCTTGCAGCTGCGCCGAGTCAAGCGTTGGTGGGGTGGCGCCGGAGGGTGCCACCGCCTCCTCGGTGAGACCGTTGTTGAAGACGACAACCTGCACGGTCTGGCCGGAGACGGTCGACACGACGCTCGCCATCGCCGCGCCGAACAGTGCTGGATGCGTGTTGCACAGACGGAGGCTCGCCGTCGTGGTTGCGCCCAGCGCCTTCTCCTTGGTGGCGAGCAGCCGCTTTGCCGACGTGAACGCAGCCTGCAACTCACCGACGCGATTGCTGATGAGACTCGCTCGCAACGTGGCGTACTGGTAGCCGGCGAGCAGCATGAGCAACGGAAGCAGGAGCGCGATGAACGTGAGAGTCAGCCGCCAGCGCAGCGACGCGAGCGCGTGTCCGATGCGACGCACGTCCTACCGCGCCGCGGCGTCGTTCCCGGCCACGGTGCTGCGGAGCCGGTAGCCGACGCCGCGCACGGTCTGAATGCGCTCGTGCGCCGTGTCGCCGAGCTTGGTGCGCAGGTAGCGGATGTACACCTCGATGTTGTTCTCGTCGCCGAAGAAGTTGTGGCCCCACACCTCGTCGAGAATGCGCTGGCGCGGCAGGACCTGGTCGACGTTGCTCGCGAGGTAGAGGAGCAGATCGTATTCGCGCACCGAGAGATCCACTGTGCGATTTCCCGCGCGCACCTCGCGAGTCGCGGTGTCGATGCTCAGGTCACCGGCGTGGATGACCCGGGCGAGATCGGGGTTGCGGCGGCGCAGCACCGCGCGGATCCGGGCAAGCAACTCCGCGAAGTCAAACGGTTTGACCAGGTAGTCGTCGGCGCCGAGCTCGAGCCCCTGGATCCGATCGCCGGTCTCGTCCCGCGCGCTGAGAATGATGATCCCGCGGGTGCGGTCGCCCGACAGGGTGCGGCAGAGCTCCCAGCCGTCGACGCGCGGCATCATCAGGTCGAGCACGACCAGGTGCGGCTTGAACTCGTCGACGATGCGGAGCGCGACGTGACCGTCTGGAGCGGTGCGGACGTCGAACCCCTCATGGCGCAAGCCGAGCGCGATGAAGTCGGTGATGCTCTGCTCGTCGTCGACGACGAGGAGGCGGGTCGGCCCACTCATTGCCTCGAGTATATGAGTCGACTCGCGACAACTCCGCCACGAGATGATCGCGAATTCGGCTTCTCAGCGGCTTCTCAGCAGCCCACTACACTGGATCGATGAGTCAGAGATCTGCTGCTCTCGCGCGCGTCGCGGATGGGCTCGGGACTGCGGAGATTCACTCGCACACGCTCGCGAGCGACGGCATGGTCAGCGCCGCCGAGCTGGTCCGCGCCGCGGCCGCGATCGGCGTGAACGTGCTCTGCGTCACCGACCACGACACGATCTCAGAACTCGGTCCTGCCGTCGAGGCCGGCGCCGCTCTCGGCGTCGAAGTGGTCCGAGGCGAGGAGGTCACCGCGGCCTTCCCACCTGGCATCCACATCGTCGGGCTGTTTCTGGAGCGGCAGATACGGATGCACATGTCGGTTGAGGACACGGTTGACGCGATCCACGACGCCGGCGGTCTGGCCATCATCGCTCACCCGTTCATGCCGACCTGGTTCGCGTCGATGACGCCGGGAAGGGCACGGCATCTGCTCGAGACCCGGCGAGTGGACGGCATCGAACTCCGCCACACCGCGCCGGTGCTCCCGAGGACGTGGAGGCTGCTCGACACGTTCTACGCCGAGCACCGGGACCGCCTTGGGGCGGCGCTCGGCGCCGGTGACAGCCACTTCGGCAAGCACGACCTGGGGCGGGTGCTGACGGTGTTCCCCGGACATGGGGCCGAGGATCTGCGTCGCGCGATCGACGACCGGACGACGTCGCCGATGTCGGGTGCCATCGTCCCATCGCCTCCGCCGCTCCGGATGCGGCTCTCCCAGCAGTATCGATCGATGGTGTGGCTCGGCGGCGAGCGCCGCGCAGGACGGGTCGGCGGCGGTGCAGGCCCATCCGGGGGGGCCGTGACCCCCGGTTAGAATCGGGGCCGCGCCCGTTTAGCTCAGTTGGTAGAGCAGGGGACTCTTAATCCCAAGGTCCAGGGTTCGAATCCCTGAGCGGGCATGACAACGCTGTGAAAGTTCGGGTGATGCGTCGCTGAAGGGCTTCGGCTGATGTGTCGCACACCTTCGGTTGAGATGTCCCATCGGCTTCGGCTGATTGGTCACAGTCGCGCGCATGAGGTACATGAGCGTGACTGAGCAGCGGTACCAGGCAGTGTTGGCAGTCATCGGCGAGGGTCGGACCATCTCCGAAGTGGCGATGCAGTGGCGAGTGGATCGGCGCACGGTGCATCGCTGGCTGGCGCGATACGAGGCGGCAGGGCTTGAAGGGTTGGGTGATCGGTCGCACAAGCCGGTCAGCTGCCCCCATCAGATGCCCGCGCCCGTCGAGGCGTTGGTGCTCGAGCTGCGCCGGACGCATCGGTACTGGGGCGCCCGACGACTGGCGCTCGAATTGGTGCGGCGACAGGTTGAACCGGCACCGTCGGAGTCAGCGGTGTACCGCTGCCTGGTCCGGGCCGGCGTGATCGAGGCGGTGACGCGTCACCGGCGCAAGGAGACCTGGAAGCGCTGGGAGCGCGGCGAGCCCATGGAGCTGTGGCAGATGGACGTCGTCGGTGGGTTCCTGCTGGCCGACGGCACCGCCGCCAAGGCGCTGACCGGCGTCGACGATCATTCGCGTTTCTGCGTCTCAGCGAGGCTCATGCCTCGGGAGCGAACGCAACTAGTCTGCGACGGCTTCACGGCGGCACTGAAGGCGTACGGCGCGCCCGAGCAAGTGTTGACCGACAACGGCAAGGTGTTCACCGGCAAGTACAGCCATCCCCCGGTGGAGGTGCTCTTCGATCGGATCTGCCGCCTCAACGGCGTCGAGCACCTCCTGACCCAGCCGCGATCGCCAACCACGACCGGCAAGATCGAGCGCTTCCATCGCACCCTGCGCATCGAGTTCGACACCCGCCAGGTGTTTCGCAGCATCACGGTCGCTCAAGCCGCGCTCGACGAGTGGGTGACCTTCTATAACACTGGCCGGACCCATCAGTCGCTGGGGGATGCCACGCCGGCGAGCCGCTTCAGACCAGCCGCTCGGACGCTGGTGCCCGAGCGCAACGGCGAACAGTGGGTGAGCCGTTCTGTGGCGCGCAACGGCGTGGTCTGCGTCGGCTGGCAGCAGGTCAGCGTGGGCAGGAACTACAGCGGCTCGGCCTGCGACGTCCTGGTCAGCGACAAGCTGCTCCAGTTCTGGGTCGGGAACGAGCTGCTCAAGACGGTGGCGCGCACCAGCACAGGCGCGATACGCACGAAGCGCGCGCAAGGCACCGCAAAGCGCACTCAGATGGGCCCAGAGTGGGACACATCAACCGGAGGCCTCCTGTGACAGATCAGCCGGTACCCTACAGGGGCGCCAGGTCCTCTGGACGTGGTGACTGGGAAGGCAGACTCTCTGCATGACGACCTCAGGCGACGCGCCCGACAGGGCGGCGACCTCGACACCCTGGCCGGCGGTTGCGGCCGCGGTCGCGATGATCGTTGCCTTCCGGATTCCCGCTTTTCTCGAGCCGCACTGGTATTCGGACGAGAGCACGTATGCCTACGTCGGGCGGACGGTTTTCGGTGGCGGCGATCTGTACACCTCGCCTGGCGCATGGGACAACAAGCCGCCCGTGCAGTACTGGATCTACGGGATCGTGACCCACTTCCTCGGGTACTCCGAGGCCGCGATCCACCTCGTTCCGTTCGCGAGCGCCATCGCTGCGGTGATCGCCATCGGCTGGGGCGTGGCCCGGCTCACCGGGTCGAGACGGCGTGCCGGCATCGCATGCGTTCTGACCGCACTGATCGTCGGCCCGCCCATCTTCGACTCGGAGCTGTTCCTGCCGGAGGGAGCGCTGATCGGGCTCACGACCTGGGCGGGCATGCTGATGCTCGTCACCGTGATCTCCCCGCGGTGGGCGGCACGGCACCGCTGGGCGCCGTACGCGGCGGGGGCGCTCATGTCGATCGCGCTCGGCATGCAGCAGACCGTCATCGCGGACGTGGTGGCCATCGGAGTCATCCTGCTGATCGTCTGTCCACGCCGCTGGGGCGACTACGCCCGCTTCGTGGGAGCCGGCCTCGCGGTCACGCTGCTCTGGCTCGTCCCGACCCTCGTCGCTTCGGGGGTGGGCCCCACCTGGTTCGCGACCGTCGCGTTCTACGGGATCTACGCGCACAACTCCCTGCCGCTGACGCTGCTCGCGCGCGTGCTCCACTTCGCCAGCATCGGCGCGGGGGTCATCGCGATCTTTCTCGGAGCCGCTCTGGTCGCGCGCCGAACCCGCAACGCTTTCTGGACGCTCTGGGTGCTCGCGGGTATCGACCTCCTCGTCGCAGGATCCGCCCACTTCCCGTATCCGCATCTCGTCCTGCCGGCGATTCCCTGGATCTGCGCCGCCGTTGCCGCGACGCCGTGGCACCGGTTGCCGGCCCTCGTCTCCGGCGCGCGCCGTCCGCTGCTGCTCCTCGGCTCCGCGGTGCTGGCGGCCGGTGTGCTCCTCGCCTCCGTCCAGGGGTCGTATGCCGGGTCGTACTGGATCAACGGCCGCAGCCTGTCGACGTACTACGTCGACGGCTACACCAGCCTGGTGAACGCGTCGGAACGAACCCGCTGGCAGAACAGCTTCTCGGAGGGCGTTGTTCCCGACCGGGCTGTTGCGGCCTGGCTGGTCGCCCACCACTACGCCAATTCATCCGCGGTGGTCTGGAGCGTCGCCGATGAGTGGATCTACCTGCTGACCCCGCTGCACACGGTGTTGCCCACCGTCGGTCTCTTCAACGATGACGTGATGCTCGGTAAGGGCTCGAAGATCGGCGCCTACGTCGCTCGCCACCGACCTCGCGTCATCGTCGTCAACCTTCCGAGTCTGGTGCCACGGTCGTCCATCCTTCTCGTCCTCGCCGAGTACTACGTGCCCGTGTACAGCGTCGGTCCCGACATCATCTACATCGAGCGTCCGACGTCGCGAGTCAGCGCAGCCGCGTCGCGACGGCACACACTCCGCCGCTCATCCGTTTGAACGCTCGTACAGCTCGATCCCATTGGCGTTCATGACCTGCATGTAGTGGTGCGTGCTGATGAAGGTTCGGACGTCGGCCAGGTTCTCGATGCGAAACGGGGAGATGAGAATGAGCTCGGGTGGCGCCGCATTCATTCGCGCCAGGATTTCGGCGGTGCCATTCTCGAGCGCGAGGGTCACGTAGAGCGGGCCGCTGCGGGTTGGCGGAACGAGGTCGTCATCGACGAGCGGCCAGGCGAGGTTCGCCCAGAGCATCGCCGTCGCCCCCACCAGATTGTGGCTGCTGATCCAGTTCTCCGCCTGGCGCTCTCCGTAGTTGAGAGCTCCAAAGTACGCGTCGTAGTCGAACTCCGATATCGATCCGGACACGTACCCGGCCGCGTTGGCGTAGTAGCCGAGGCTCCACGAGGCCGAGCGGAATCCGGCAGCGAACAGTGACCACCCCGTGGACGCGATGACCGCGAGCAGTGCGCCGGCGACGAGCACGCGCGGCCGCCGGACGCGCTGCCAGAGATGATCGTGGTGCCGCGCCACCAGCCCGGTGATGAGCACGACCAGCGGGATCATCACCGGCAACAGGAAGTGCTCGTACGAATAGCCGGTGGCGATCGCGGCGAACAGCTCCGCTGTCGCCCAGATGCGCACGAGCTCGAGGCGATCGTCCCTCGCGTTGCGGCACAACCATGCAACCGCAACCATGCCAAGCACGACCCCGATGCGGAACACATAGGATGAAAATCCGTTCCCGAGCGCGTCGTTGAGATAGTCGACGTAGGAGCTGACCAGCGCGAACCAGACGTTGTGAACGCCTGCGCTGAGGACAAACGGAGTGATGACCGCGGCGACCGTGACGATGTAGGTGCCGCCCAGGATGAGCATCGACCGCCAGTTGCGGCGCACCAGGCACCAGAGCATGACCGCCGCGAAGTCGGCGAAGGCGGTCTGCTGGATCAGAAACCCGCAGGCCAGGAGCAGACCGATGCATGCGAGCGTGAACACGCGCGGTCGCGACGTCGCCGGCCGGGCGCAGGAAACCAGGAACCACATCACCGCCACGGTCACGGGACCGATCAGCAGGCTCTCCGGGAGTGCCAGGTTGCCGTCCAGCATCGGCGTGCCGATGATCACCGCGATCACGAGACCGGCCCACAACGCGGCGCGACTGGAGAAGAGCCGCGACGTTCCCCAGAGTGCAGCGATCATCGCAGCGAGACCGCTCAGGATGGTGAGCGCGTGGAGTCCCGTCTCGCTGGTCCCGAAGAGCATCCGGCTCAGGTCGTAGATGCCGAAGAGCAGCGGCGGCTTGTTGTTCCAGGCATCGACGTACAGCCCGTACCCGAGATGCGTGAGCCAGACGGTCGACGCGTATCCGGCCTCGTCCTGGTACCACTGCGGTTCGATGAGCGAGGGAATGCGCAGCAGCAGATAGAGCGCGACCGGCAGGATGAAGTGAAGGTTGCGCTTCACGCGTGCCGGACAATCGGAGTCATGTTCTGGTCCTGCGCGTTGGTTGCGTCCGCGCATACCGGCGCGCCACGCACCATATTGTGAGGACATTCGGGTGCGACGCACCAATCGCGCCCAGCGCCGGCCCGCTCCACCGCGAGCGCAGACCCCGGTGAAGTGACATCCCGTAGCATCGCCATGAGTGAGCGACGACCCGGTCTCGACCCGCCTCTACCTGGTTCGCCACTGCGATGTCCGCAATCCCGATGGTGTCCTCTACGGCCACCTGCCCGACTTCCCGCTCAGTGAGAAAGGGGTCAAGCAGGCGCACACGCTGGGTCGCTTCTTCTCGCGGACAAAGGTGCGCCAGATCTACTCGAGCCCCCTCGAACGGGCTCGGCAGACCTCCGAGATCATCGCGTCATACCTCGACGCCGTCTCGATCACCTATACGGACGATCTGATCGAGACCCGCTTCGGGCTGTATCTCCAGGGCGTCCCTCCCAAGCAGGTGCCCTGGCGCCGGCCGCTGTGGCTGATCCACATGGTGTGGCCGGGGCTGCTCGGCAACGACGAGAGCGTGGATGGGCTGGCGGCGCGGGTCCGCCGACCGCTGATGCGACTGCTCGCCGATCACCCCGGCGACGGCGGCATCTGCGTGAGCCACGGGGATCCGATCCAGGGATTCTGGGTCACGGCCGAGCACAGGCCCAAGTACGCGCTCCACAGGCTGCAGTGTGCCAAGGGCGGGCTCCTCGAGCTCGATTACGAAGGCCAGGAGCTGGGCCGGCTCGCCTACCTCCCTCCCGCGAAAGTGGCCGAGCTGGCTCCGGAGCCCGATCAAACCGAGGCTGGCTCTCGCTCAGGCGCCTGAGGCTCGCCGCTCGCGTCCGACGACCAGCGCCGATCCAGCGTGATCGGCTGGCGTCGCTTGCGCTGGCGTCGCTCGAGAAACGGGCGCAGGTAGAGCTTGGTGAGGAGCCCGGTCATGATCAGGATGAACGAGGTGTAGACGAGCAGCACGCCCTGGTCGTCGTTGACCTGGAAGAGCGAGTACTGCGTGACCGACGGGAAGGAGATCGAGAAATCGACGGCCTTGCCGTTCTTCGTGTCGATCGGCAGCTGCAGCGTCTGCCCGAGCGTGATGGGGATCACCTGCGCATTGGTGAAATACGGCGTCATCCCCGTGGTGGTGAGCTGATTGACGTTCTGCGGAGCGCCGCTGCTCAGCCCCAGGTTGCCGACGTAGAGCTGCATCTCGATGACGGGGTTGCGCGGCGCCACGCCACCCGGGCCATACAGGGTGGCGGTCGGATTGATAGTTCCGTTGCTGCCGACCGAAGGGATCACCGTGGCATCCGGGAAGAACGACATCTTGGCGCCGATCTGCACGGCCTGCGCGGCGCCGGCGATCGTGTAGTCGAAGTTCGGCACCTTGAGCACCCCGTCAGCCAGCGCCTTGTCGCCGATGTTGTTGTTGTCGTCGAAGAACTGGATGGCACCGTCATACACGGTCTGCCCGCTGGGGTTCTTCACGACGATGGTCGGCGCCCAGCCGTAGTCCTGCTGGTACACGTTGACGCCGTCGACGCTGAGGAACTCGTTGACGAGGATGTCCTTCGTCTCGACGGTCTTGCCGTGGTCGAGCACGGTCACGTTGCTCACGTAGTTGCTGGCCTCGCCGTTGGGAGCGTAGGAGGCCTCGAACTTGTTGAGGCGCAACGTAAACGGTGCGTAGTTCCCGTGGAACAGCAGGCCCTCCTGGAGCGTGTCGTACCCAGCGGGCGTGTTCGTGAAGCTCTGACCCTGCGTGAGCGTGACCAGACCCTGGTACCCGGTGGCCTTGCCCCAGACGACCGCGATGAGCAGCAGAAAGAACGAGCTGTGGAACAACCACGATCCCCACTCGCCCCAGTACTGTGGTGTGCGTTTGTATCCGCGCGCGGTCCGCATGATCAGCGCGCGACCGCGCCGGATCACGCACCAGCCCAGCGACACGTACAGCAGGCCGAGCAGCACGTAGAAGACCGGCGACACGAACACCTGCGTCAACGGGAGCTGGAGGTCTGCGAACAGCAGGTTCAGATTCGGCCACGCGGTGATGAACGCGGCGACCTTGCCGGGGTCCGACGTGTTCTGCTGGGGGACGAACGAGCCGATCAGGACGATGGCGAGGATGCCGACCAGCAGGAAGATCGCCGTCCGCATCCGCGTGTACTCGTGCCAGTACTTGCCTGCTGCCTCCCTGACCTTGCCCCTCACCGCAATGCGCCTGAGCGCAGCAGGCCTTTCGGATCGAACGCTCCGGCAAGCGCCGGTTCCCAGCTGCGCGCCCCTGGCGGCGTGGACGTCGCGGTTCGTCCGGCGGCCGGTTCGAGCCGGAACGTGACCGCGGCGATGATCGCAAGGCGGCCGGCGCTTCCCAGCAGCGCGGCGATGAGGTCGTACCCGACGACGTCTTTGAGCGCGGCACCGCCCGCCTTCACTGTCTCTCCTGTGGACAGCACGGCCTCGACCCCCGAGAGGGAGCGCCGTGGCACCTCGCCTCGAGCCACGAGCGTCCCGACGTGTGCCGACCCGGTCTCGGCGCCGAGCCCGACGACCACCAGTTTGGCCCCGGCTACCGCGGAACGCACCTGCGCAACCGTCGCGCCCGCGCCGGCCCGAACAGTGAGACCCGCAGCCGCAACCTGAATCTCGGCGAGCCGGTGGACGCTCAGGATGATGCCGCCGCGCTCGGGAGCTCCGCCCGGCGCTGGGGGAGCGCCGCTGGTCACGGTGATCGGAACGCCGTGCTGATGGCACAGGCCCGCGACGAGCGTGAGGGCATGCAGGTCGTCCGGGCTCACCACGTCTCCGGCGATGCCTGCGGCACCGACGATCGCGGTGAAACCTGCGAGCAGCTCGTCGTTCACACGATCAACCCCTTCAGCGACGCGCTCGCCGCCGTGTAGATGAGCACGATCATGACTCCGAGGATCAGCGTCCCGGCCGTGGTGGCGACCATGACCGCGGTGCCGGAGAGCCCGGGTCGCGACCAGCGGTACTCCTCGGCTCCTGCAACGGGGCGCTGGTACATGAGCAGGCCGACGCGGAGGTAGTAGAACGCGGACACGGCGCTCGTCGCGATGCCCCACAGCGCGAGCGGCACCTGACCCGCGTTGATGGCGGCCGTGAAGACGAGAAACTTCCCGAAGAAGCCCGCCGTGGGCGGGAACCCGCCCAGCGAAAACAGGAAGAGCGCCATGCTGGCGGCGACGAACGGACGCCGATGGGCGAGACCGCGCAGCCCGTCGTAGCTGTCGAGATCCTCTCCCCGTCCGGCCATGATGGTGATGACCGCAAAGGCACCGATATTGCTGACGGCATATGCCGCCAGGTAGTACAGCACCCCGATCGTTCCGAACGAGCTCGATTGTCCCGAGGGCAGCAGCACCGGGCCGACCGCGACGCCGATGAGGATGTACCCGGCCTGCGCGATGCTCGAGTAGGCGAGCATGCGCTTGACGCTCGTCTGCGTCAGCGCGGCGATGTTGCCCACGACCATCGAGGTGATCGCCACGAGCGCGACCACCGGCTCCCAATGCTGGTAGAAGTGGGTGCCACCACCGTCGAACGTGTACGTGAACACGCGCACGAGAGCGGCGAATGCCGCCACCTTGGTGGTGACGCTCATGAACGTGGTCACCGACGTCGGCGCGCCCTGGTACACATCGGGTGTCCACGAGTGGAAGGGCGCAGCAGACACCTTGAAGGCGAAGCCGATGAAGAGCAGCAGAACGCCCGCGAGCAGAAGCGGATCTACTGCGATCGTCGTCTGGTTCTGAATGGCGGCGGCGATCTGCGCCAGCTGCGTGTGCCCGGTCTCGCCGTAGATCAGCGCCATCCCGAAGAGCAGGAAGCCGGAGGCGAACCCACCGAGCAGCAGATACTTCAAGGCGGCTTCCTGCGAGCGTTCCTCGTGCCGGGAGAACCCGCTCAGCACGTACAGCGCCAGCGAGAGCAATTCGATGGCCAGGAAGATGACCATCAGGCTCGTCGCACCGGCGAGCAGCATCATCCCGATGGTGGCGGCGAGGATCAGCGCGTAGTACTCGCCGTGGTGGATGCCCCGGCGGTTCAGGTAGTTCGGGCTGATCATGACCACCAGCGCAGCGCTCACCAGCAGGATCGCGTCGACGAACAGCGAGTAGCGGTCGTACGCGAAGGAGCCGGAGTAGACAAGGCGCCCTGGATTCGCATCGAACCAGCCCCAGACGGTGACGCCGAAGGTCGCCGCAAGCCCCAGCAGCGCGAACCCTGCGAGCCATGTGCGCTTTGACGGTGGGACCACGAGGTCGAGGAGCATCAGCAGCAGGAACGCGCCACCGAGCACCAGTTCGGGAAGCAACCCGACAAGGTCGCGTCCCCCGGGAAACGACACCGGCACCGGGAATGCCGCGACCAGCATCACTGCGTTCCCGGGCTGGACGCGGCGGGCTGAATCATGCTGACGTAGGTGCTCACCGATCCCCGAGAAACGTCGGTGATCGGCTTGGGATAGAGGCCGATGAAGATCATCAGCGCGACCAGCGGCACGAGCAGCAAGCCCTCACCGATGCGCAGGTCGCGCACCCCCTCGGCGCGCGGTTTCACTGGCTCGTGCATGAGCCCCTGGTGGAGCCGAAGCATGTACCACGCGGCCAGGATCACACCTCCGCCTGCGAGGACCGCATAGACCCAGTTGAGCTGGAACGCTCCCAGCATGATCGTGAACTCGCCGACGAAGCTGTTCATACCCGGCATCCCGAGACCGGCGAGCGTCGCCACCAGGAAGAAGAAGTACAGCCACGGCATTCGGCGTTCGAGACCGGAGATCTCGCCGATGTCGCGTGTCCCGGTGCGTGCTTCGACGAAACCGACGATCAGGAACAGCGCGCTGATGATGATGCCGTGGTTGATCATCTGGATCACCGCGCCGTTGATGCCATTGTCGGTGAGCGAGAAGATCCCCAGCGCGATGAAACCGAGGTGGCTGATGCTCGCGTACGCGACGATGCGCTTGATGTCCCGTTCCGAGAGGGCCATCAGTGCCCCGTAGATGATGCTCAGGATTGCGAACGCAGCAAGCACGAACCGGTACTTCTCCATCTCGCCGGGGAAGAGCGTCAGCGTGAAGCGGATGAAGCCGTACGCGCCGAGCTTGCTGACGATGCCGGCGAAGAACACCAACACGGCGGGCGGGCACGACTCGTAGAGATCGGGGAGCCAGGTGTGCAGCGGCACGATCGGAATCTTGATCGCGAACGCGAGCGCGAAGCAGATGAACGCCAGCTCCTTGGGCGTGAACGTGGTCACGTGGATGAGCGGAATCACGAACGCAGAGCCCGAGCTGATCGGTTGAGCGAGGATGCTTTCCAGGTCGAATGAGCCGGATGGGGACTGGATGTAGAGATAGATGATCGCCACCAGCATCAGCAGGCTGCCCGCCACCGTGTAGACGATGAACTTGACGGTGGCCGGGCCTCGCTTGTCGCTGCCCCAGTTGCTGAGCAGGACGTACAGCGGAACGAGCATCCCCTCCCAGAACATGTAGAAGAGCAGCAGGTCGATCGACAGCAGGACGCCGGTGGTGGCGGCCTCGGTGAGCAGCAGCAAGGTGCAGTAGAAGCGGAGCCGGTCGGTACTCTTTCGCGAGATGGCGAGCGCCCCGAGCAGGAAGACCCCGGCGTTGAGCGCGAGCAACCATGCGGAGACACCGTCGATGCCGACGTGGTACGTGGCATTGAGGGCCGGAAGCCACGCGTGCGTCTCTTCGAAATGCAGGGGCAGTGGACCGGCCGTCGCCTTGTTTCCCGGTAGCCAGAGCAGGAGCAGCGTGACGATCACCGCGCTCACCAGCGTCGAAGCCACCGTGAATCCCTTCACCGCGGCGGTGAGGCGGCGTGGGATCAGTTGCAGAACGATCGCCGCCCCCGCGGGGATCACGATCAGCAGGGTGAGCCAGGGGATGTGATTCATCTCGCGATGAACACCCACACCACCACGAGCACGACGGCGAACACGGTGAAGATCGATGCGTAGTCGCGTATCAACCCGGTCTGCACCGTGCGCAGATCGACGCTGAAGCCACGCAGCAGCTCCCCGATCCCCTGAACCCAGCCGTCCATGATGTCGGGCTCGACCACACGCCGTGCCGAGCGCGCGACCGCCTTGACAGGTTGCACGAGTGCGCGGTCGTAGATCTCGTCGAAGTAGAACTTGTTGTACGACAGCAGCGGGATCACGCGGGGCAGCCTCGCGAGCACGAACTGCGGGTCCGGATGGTGCTCATACCACAGCCGCATCGCCAGGCCGATGCCGATCAGGCTCGCGGCCGTGCCGATGACAAGGCCGATCAGTGCAAGGCCGAACGACGGGTCATGGAGCAGGGGCGATTGCGCGCCGGCGAACACCGGGCTCAGGAAGTCGCTGAAGACATGGAGGGTGTTGGGAAGCGGGAACTGGAGTGGCCACGCAACGATGATCGAGAGACCACCGAGGATCACCACCGGGATCAGCATCGAGTACCCGGCCTCCTTGACCGCGAATCCGCGCGCGGTTTGCGGCTCGCCCTGGAACACCGTGAAGTAGAGACGGAAGGCGTAGAGCCCGGTGAGCACGTTGACGCCCACGCCCACCGCGTACAGGATCCAGGGCGCGGGGCCCGGACCGGAGACGGTGCCGAAGCCGAGCAGGTCCTCCTTGCTGAACCATCCCGAGAACAGGAAGAAGCCGGCCAGAGCCAGTGACCCCGCACCGAACGCCAGGTGAGTCCAGCGCATTCGCGCGTGCAGACCGCCCATGAGCCTGATGTCCTGCTCATCACCGAGCGCATGGATCACGTTGCCGGCCGCCATGAAGAGGAGCGCCTTGAAGACCGCGTGCATCGCGAAATGGAACATGCCCGCGGAATACGCACCGATGCCGACGGCGTAGATCATCAGACCGATCTGCGACATCGTCGAGTAGGCGATCACGCGTTTGATGTCGATCTGCGAGAGCGCGATGATCCCCGCCATCACCGCCGTCCCCATGCCGATGCAGGCCACCAGACCTTCGGCCACCGGGGCGAGGTTGAAGAGCACGTGGAAACGCGCGATCAGATACACGCCGGCCGTGACCATGGTCGCGGCATGGATCAGCGCGGACACCGGGGTGGGACCCTCCATGGCGTCCGGCAACCACGTGTGCAGTGGGAACTGCGCGCTCTTGGCGAACGCGCCGATGGCGAGGAGCACGCAGATCCCGGTGATCAGTGCCCCACCCGCAGGGAAGGCCTGGGTGCGTGCAAAGACGTTGGGCAGGCTGAGGGTGTGAGTGTTCAGCACGATGAGAAACGCGGCGATCACCAGAGCGACGTCGCCGATCACCTGCGTGATGAAGGCCTTGCGGGCAGCCGCAACGGCCGTCGGACGGTCGTGCCAGAAGCCGATGAGCAGATAGCTGCTCAACGCGACCAGTGCCCATCCGATGATGAGGATCACCAGGTCCGCCGCGAGCACGAGCGTCAACATCGAGAAGATGAAGAAGTTCATGTAGCTGAAGAAGCGCGCGAACCCGGGGTCGTGCTCCATGTAGCCGACGCTGTACACGTGGATGAGGAAGCCCACACCGGTGATGACCATGAGCATCAGCGCGCTCAACGCATCCAGCGTGAAATCCATCCCCACCGAGAGGTTGGTGCCACCCCCGAGGTTGATCCAGTCCCAGAGCCGGACCGTGATGGCGCCGTGGCCGGCTGGTGCCCCGATGACGTTGGCAAGCACCAGGCACGCGACCACGAAGGACGCGAAGATCGACGCCGTCCCGGCGATGTTGACGAAGCGCCGGCCGAGCACCGGGCCGAGCAACCCGTTCAACGCCGCGCCAAGCAGCGGAAAGAAGAGCACCAGCATGACGAGCGTCGAAGCGGTGCTGACGTTCACTCCTTCATCTCGCTCAGATCATCGACATCGAGTTCGCGGCCGAGACGGAAGATCTGCGTGATCAGCGCCAGGCCCACCACGACCTCGGCTGCCGCGACGACGATCACCATGAGCGCGAAGATCTGGCCCTCCTCGCTGTTGAGGAAGCGGCCGTATGCGACCAGCGCAACGTTGGCGGCGTTGAGCATCAGCTCGATGCACATGAAGACGACGATCGGGTTGCGCCGGATGAGCACGCCCATGGCGCCCACGGAGAACAGGAACGCCGAGAGCCCGAGCAGGAACGGAAACAGATTCGGATTCAGCATCTCGCGCTCTCCGTCACTGACTCGAGCGCCTGGTCAGGTAGACAGCACCGATCGCCGCGACCAGCAGGAGCATCGAGGTGATCTCGAAGGGCAGGAGGTAATTGGTGAACAGCTGGCTGGCGAGCGTCTGGACATTACCTGCGTTGTTCACGGCATCCGGCGGGAAGCTGAAGCTGTGGTAGGGGTTGCCGGCGCTGCCCGCCGCAAGGGCATGAAACCCGTTGGTGCTGTACGTGATTCCGTTGCGAGCGGCGACGAACACCAGCGCGGTGACCACGATCACGCCGAGGGTGCCGATGATGGCGCGCACGTCGAAGACCGGACGATCCTCCGCGTCGGGACTCAGCAACGCCACGATGAAGACGAACAGGACCATCACGGCGCCCGCGTAGATGATCAGCTGTACAGCGAAGAGAAACTGGGCGTTGAGGAGCAGGAACAGTACCGCGAGCATCGAGACGGTGAGCACGAGGCTCAGCGCCGAGTAGATGGTCTGCCGGGAGAGCACGACGCCGAGTGAGCTGACGGCGGCGAGGGCGATCACGATCGCGAACAGGACGGTCATTTCGCCTTCCGCGCGCCGGGTTCGATGACTGTCGGCACATCGACCGGCACCCCGAGCGCGCCTGGCAGCGGCGCGGTCTCGGTGTCGAGCGTGTTCTCCTGCGTGGACCACGCGGCCCGAGGTCGCACACCCGGGTCGAGATCTTCGCGGCCCGTCTGGTCGGCGCCGGCGCCAACCGGGCTCGCCGGTCTTCCCCCTGGGGTCATGCCGGGCCACGACTCGAGCAGCTCGGCCTTGGTGACCACCGTCCGCTCGCGGCGGTAGTCGGCCAGCTCGAAGCGAGGGCCGAGGGTGATTGCCTCGGTCGGGCAGGCCTCGGCGCAGTACCCGCAGTAGATGCAGCGCATCAGGTTGATCTCGTACCGCTCCGCGTAGCGCTCACCGGGAGAGATCGGTGCCTTGGGATCGTTCTCGGCGGCGAGCACGTAGATGCAGCCGACCGGACACGCAGCGGCGCACAGCTCGCAGCCGATGCAGCGCTCCAGCCCGTTGTCATAGCGGTGCAGGATGTGCCGCCCTCGGTGGCGCGGCGACACCGGTTTCTGCTCCTCGGGGTACTGCACTGTGATCGGATGCGTCCCCATCTTCTTCAGCGTGAACGCGAGACCCTTCGCAATCTCCTTGATCACCGTCTCACCCTCGGCACCGTCATGCCCGGAGCGCGACGATCGCGCCGGTGACGATGATGTTGATCAAGCCGAGCGGGAGCAGCACCTTCCATCCGAAGTTCATCAGCCGGTCATAGCGCAGCCGTGGGAGTGTCCAGCGCACCCAGATCATCACGAAGAGCAGTACCCCCACCTTGCCGAGGAACCAGATCGGTCCCGGAATCCAGTCGAAGGGATGGAACGGCAGGAGGGGCAGCCAGCCGCCGAGGAACAGCGCCGTGGCGATGGAGCAGACCGTGACCATGTTGATGTACTCGCCGAGGAAGTACAGACCGAATCGCATCGCCGAATATTCGGTGTGATACCCGGCGATGAGCTCGGTCTCCGCCTCGGGAAGGTCGAACGGAAGGCGATTGGTCTCTGCGAACGCTGCCGTGAAATAGAGGATGAACGCGAGCGGCTGCAGGACGACGAACCAGAGTCCCTGCTGCGCTCCCACCATCTTCTCCAGGTCGAGCGAGCCCGAGAGGATCACCACGCCGATCAACGCGAAGGACACCGCCATCTCATAGGAGATGAGCTGCGCTGATGAGCGCAGGCCGCCGAGCAGAGAGTACTTGCTGTTGGAGGCGAACCCTCCGAGGAAGAGCGAGTACACGCCCAGCGACGTGATCCCGAGGATGAACAGCAGCCCGACGTTGATGTGGGCGATGTCCCAGTGGAACACGTGTCCGAACCAGTCGTTGGTGCCCCACGGAATCACCGCGTATGCGAGCAGCGCCGAGCCCCCGGCGAGGCTCGGTCCCACCAGGTAGAGGATCTTGTCGCGCTGGGCCGGCGCGACGTTCTCCTTGAAGAACAGCTTCAGCCCGTCCGCAGCCGGCTGGAGCATCCCGAAGGGTCCGACCCGGTTGGGCCCGTAGCGAAGCTGGATGCGGGCCGAGATCTTGCGCTCGGCGAGCGTCAGATACGCGAACGCGGTGAGGAGGAACACGACGAGCACGCCACACTTGATGAGCAGCACCCACCAGAGATCGTCCGGCCCGATCACGCGACCGCCTCGGCGGTGAACAGTGCGCGCCCGCCGTTGCCGGCGCGGCCGTAGGCGGGGAACTCGTCGCGCAGCAGGCGGTTGACGGCGAGCGGATCGCCCGATCCCCAGCCGACGGCTCCCATCTCGCCTGCAATGCTGGTCAGCACACGCGTCTCCGTCGGCGTCGCCGACGCCGGTGGCAACCCGGCACGGATGCGCTGAACCCGCCCCTCGACGTTGGTGACGGTGCCTGCCTTCTCGAAGATCGCGTGCCCGGGAAACAGCACCGTCGCGTAGCGCGACACGACGCCCGGACGCGTGTCGAATGCCACGACGCACGCTGCCTTGCGCACGGCGCGCTCGAGCAGGTCCCCCGCCGCCTCGAGCGCCGGATTGGGGCCGAGCATGAGCAGCCCGCGCATCTCTCCGGCGGCGAGCCCTTCAAGGATCTGGCGGCCATTCTTGCCCGGCTCCGCGATCGATGCGTACGCCGGGCCGAAATTCGGCAGCAGGCCAAGGTCTTTCGCTCCGCGACCATTGGTTCCCCGCGTGATCGTCAGCCGTCGCACGGTGGCTGCCGCACCGAGTGCGCGTGCGAGCTCCGCCGCATGCACGCGATTGGTCTCGTCGGCGATCAGGCCGATGCGCGTGGCGGTGCCGGCGGCAGCGACCGCATCTGCCGTTGACGCACCGCTGCTCAAACGGATCACTCGCGCGCCCTTCTTGCGCTCGGCCTTGTACAGACGCAGCGTGAGCACGGGTGCCTGCTCTTCGGGCTCGGTCCCGAGCACGATCAGCGCATCGCACTCCTCGATGTCAGCGATGCCCAGTTCGTGCTCATCCGCCGACAGTCCCTCGAACGCCTCGAGCTGATGATCCACATGCGGCGTGCCGATCACCTGCCGGGCGATGCGTTCGAGCAGGAACAACTCCTCGTTCGTGCTCGCACTCGAACCGAGCACACCGATCGATCCCGCGCCGTACTCGTCGGCGATCTCCCGCAGTCGCCGTGCCGCCTGGGTGATCGCCTCGGGGACCGACACGTCGCGCGACTCGTCGTCGCTCCGCACCACCGGACGGCGGACCCGCTCCGAGCTGTTCCAGCGGTCGAAGCTGTAGCGGCCACGATCGCAGAGCCACATGTCGTCGACGAGAGGATTGTCGCGCGACGCGAACCGGCGCACCTCGAAATCCCGACTGTCGACATTGATGTTGCATCCATAGGAACACTCGGGGCAGATGCTTGCCGTCCGCTGCAGATCCCAGGGTCGCGAGACGAATCGGTACTTCCTGTGGGTGAGCGCGCCCACCGGGCAGACCTCGGGAAGGTTCCCCTGGAATTTCGACTGCAACGGCTGGTCATCGAAGGTCGCCACCAGGGTGTCGACGCCACGCTGCTGGAGAACGATCTCCTTCTCACCGGTGATCTCGTCGTAGTAGCGGACGCAGCGCCAGCAGAGGATGCATCGCTCCTGATCGAGCTCGATATGCTCGGACAGCGGGAGCGCCTTCTTGAAATGAACCTTCTCGGTGATGGGGAACCGCGAGATTCCCGGTCCGTAGCGGAACGTGAAGTCCTGGAGGTCGCACTCCCCTCCCCGATCGCACACCGGGCAGTCGAGCGGATGATTGAGGAGCAGGAATTCCAGCATCCCCTCGCGAAGCTTGGTGACCTCGGGCAGATTGGTGTGCACGACCATGCCCTCACCCGCGACCGTCGCGCATGCGGGTTGTGGCTTCGGGAACTTCTCGATGTTGACGAGACACATCCGGCACACGGCGACCGGGTCCATCTTCGGATGGGCGCAGTAGATCGGAATGTGGATACCGGCCGTGGTCGCCGCGTCGAGCACGAGCGTGCCTTTGGGGACACGGAGATCGCGGCCGTCGATGCTGATGCCGACGCGGCCGTCGTCCGGCTGCTCGGGCGGTGTCCCCGTCTCCGCCACGGCGGTCACGCCACCAGAGCCGTGGCCTGCGCCCTCACCGGGCAGCGGCCGGCACCGCAGTGCGCTTCGAACTCGTCCCGGAAGTACTTGTACGCGGACATCACGAACCAGGTAGCGGTGTCACCGAGCGGGCAGAAGCAGCGACCGTCCATGTTCGAGCAGATGTCCGCGAGGCTCGCGAGCTCTGCTCGTGTCGCGAGCCCCGCCTCGAGCCGGTGCATCAGCTCGGATTCGAAATACGTGCCTTCGCGACACGGAACGCATTTGCCGCACGACTCGTGACGATAGAAGTCGACGAGGCGCATCGACACGTCGACGAGGCAGGTCGTCTCGTCCATGAACACCATCGCGCCGGCGCCGAGCGAAGATCCCGCTTCCTGCACGGCATTCATGTCGAGGGGCAGGTCGAGGTGCTGCGGGAGCAGCACCTGCATCGAGCCGCCGCCGGGCTGGAAGGCTTTCAGCGATCCGTCCTTCCAGATGCCCCCGCACTCCTCCTCGAGCAGCTCACGAATCGGCGTGCCGAGTTGCATCTCGTAGTTTCCAGGGCGATTGATGTGGCCACTGCAGCAGAACACCCTTGTCCCCGAGCTCTTCTCGGTGCCGAGCGATTTGAACCACTCGCCGCCGCGCTGCACGATGTGGGGCATGTTGCACAGCGTCTCGACGTTGTTCACGACGGTTGGCTGCCCGTAGAGCCCCTTGATCGCCGGAAACGGCGGCTTGAGCCGGGGTTGACCCCGAAGCCCCTCGAGCGACTCGATCAGGGCGGTCTCCTCACCGCAGATGTAGGCGCCCGCGCCGCCGTGCACGATGACGTCGCAGTCGAAGCCGCTGCCCAGGATGTTGCGACCGATGTACCCGGCTCCCCGTGCCTCCTCCACGGCTCGCTCGAGCAGGAGGCGCTGGTCGTGGTACTCACCACGGATGTAGATGAAGGAGATGTTCACCTGGAGCGCGTAGGACGCGATCAGCAGCCCCTCGATGAGCTGGTGCGGGCTCTCGTCGATGAGGTACCGATCCTTGAAGCATCCCGGCTCGGATTCATCCGCATTGCAGCAGAGATAGCGCGGGAACACATCCTTCGGAAGGAACGACCACTTCATGCCGGTCGGGAATCCCGCCCCTCCACGACCGCGGATGTTGCTCGTCTTCACCTCGGCAACGAGCGAGTCCGGAGTGAACTTCTTGAACGCATCACGAAGCCCCTGATACCCGCCAACCTTCTCGTATCCCTGGACGGTCTGAAGCGCATCCGCGCCGAAATCCTTGGTGAGCAGCCTGTACTCAGCCATCCGCGCCATCCCGGTCCCGTGCAGTTCTGCTCATCGGCCGCTGCATCCTACTGAGCCGCCTTGCCCCGACGCTTCTTCGCGTCTGTGCTCTTCGCTTCCGACCCCGCAGGAGCGGGCTCAGTGGTCGCGGGTCCTGTCGTCGCGGGGACCCCTCGGCGACGCGCTTTTGGCGCGTCGCCGCTGCCCCCCGCGACGCCACCCGCGTCCAGCGCGCGTCCTTCATGCGGCGCCGGCTCCGATCTCAGCGCTCCGAGGATCAAGTCGACGCGATCCGGAGTCAGGTTCTCCTCAAAGTGGTGGTCGACTTGCATCGTGGGGGCGCCGCCGCAGCCGCCGAGGCACTCGACGGTGCTCGACCAGGTGAAGGCTCCGTCGGCGGTCGTCTCACCGGACGCGCAGCCGAGGGTGCGTTCGAGGTGGTCGACGATTTCCTCGGCGCCGCGGAGGGCGCACGAGACGTTGATGCAGACGATGACTTCGTGGCGCCCGTGGGGGTGCTGAAAGTACATCGAGTAGAAGGTCGAGACCGCCTCGACCTCGCTCGGGGCAACCTGCAGGATGACAGCGACCTCGCGCATGGCCTCGGGGGTGATCTGCCCCACTTCGTGCTGGACCGCCCAGAGAGCCGGAAGGATCGCGCTGCGCGCGAGTGGGTAGCGGTCGCGGGCACGCTCGATCGCGGTCCGCGTCTCTGCCTGCAGGGTCATTCCGGCGTGCCTGCCAGATCGCGGCTGCCGGGTGTCGATCTCGCGGGGGTCATCGATCGACATCTCCGAGAACGATGTCGATGGAGCCGATCACCGCCACCACGTCGGCGATCAACTCGCCCCTGACCATATGCGGCAGTGCGCTCAGGTTGCTGAAGGACGGGGCGCGCACCTTGCAGCGGTAGGGCCGGTTGGTGCCGTCGCTCACCAGGTAGAAGCCGAGCTCGCCGCGTGGCGATTCGATCGCCTCGTAGACCTGACCGGCCGGTACCCGCATCCCCTCGGTCACGAGCTTGAAATGGTGGATCAGCGACTCCATGCTGGTGTTGAGCTCGTTGCGCGGCGGCAGCGCGACGCGGCGGTCGGTGGTGTTCACCGGCCCGTCGGGGAGGTTCTCAAACGCCTGCGTGATGATCTTCAGGGACTCGCGCATCTCCTGCATCCGTACGAGGTAGCGGTCGTACACGTCGCCGGTCCTGCCGATCGGGACATCGAAATCAAAGTGGTCGTACGAGCTGTATGGATGGGCTTTGCGCAGGTCGTAGGGGACGCCGCTGCCGCGGAGCACGGGCCCGGTGGCGCCGTACGCCATCGCGTCCTCCGGGCTCAACACGCCGAGCCCCACGGTCCGCTGCCGCCAGATCGGGTTCTTGGTGATCAGCAGCTCGTGCTCGTCGATGAGCTTGGGGAATGTCTTGATGACCGCTCCGACCATCTCGTAGAAGGGGTCGGGAACGTCGGCGAGGAGCCCGCCGACGCGGATGAACGACGTGTGCATCCGCACGCCGCTGACCAGCTCGTTGATGTCGAGGAGCTTCTCGCGATCGCGCCACGCGTACACGAACGCCGTGGTTGCACCGAGGTCGAGCGCGCTGGTGCCGTACCAGAGGAGGTGGCTGGCGAGCCGGCAGAGCTCGCACATGATCACGCGCAGGTACTGGCCGCGCAGCGGCACCTCGATGCCGAGCAGCCGCTCCACCGCGAGCGAGAAGCCGAGGTTGTTGAAGAGCGGCGAGAGGTAGTCCATCCGGTCCGTGTATGGGATGCACTGCTGGTACGTGTGCCGCTCGAAGTCCTTCTCGAACCCGGTGTGGAGGTATCCGATGTCGGGGCGGCACTCACGGACCACCTCACCGTCGAGGTTGAGAACAAGACGCAGCACCCCGTGGGTCGAGGGGTGCATCGGCCCCATGTTCAATTCCATGGTGTTCTCGCCGATCTGGACGAGATCGACGGCATCGAGGCCGGGCTCGACGCCGAGCAGCTCGCGGCCGGCTTCGTACTGTTCGCTGAGTGGATCGAGCGGCGCCGTCGGGCTCCCCCGAGGCGGCAGCGCGGTCATCGCGAGCCCCCGGGCATGTCCCGCGGGCGCTCCTGCGCGGGGAGCGCCCACTCCAGGTTGTGCGTGAAGGCGATGGGCTCGCCGAACGATGCGTAGTCCTTGCGCAGCGGGTGACCGTCCCAGTCGGTCGGCAGCAGGATCCGCTTCAGGTCGTGGTGACCGGTGAAACCGATACCGAGAAGGTCGAAGCACTCGCGCTCGTGCCAGTCCATGCCGGCGAACACCAGCTCGAGGCTCGGGACGTTGGGGTCGTCCTCGGTCACCTGGACGATCAGCCTGCACACGTCGTTGTACTGCAGCGACCTGAGCGCGTAGACGACGTCGAAGCGTGGTTCGACAGGCTCGCGGTCGGGCCAGTCGACCGCCGTGACGAAGACCGGCGTCGTGTACGCGGCGTCCGGGTGATCGCGGAGCAGGGTGCTGACCTGGACCAGGTCGGCGCGGTCGATCCAGACGGTCACCTCGCCGAAGCCGGACTCGCGACGGCGCACCGCGGCCGGGAGCTCCCGCTCCAGGAGGTCCGCCGCCCGCGCGCCGCTCATGGACGATCCCACGGCGGTCACCGCGCTACCCGAGCAGCGAGCCGGGGAGTTCCCCGGCGATCTTCTTCTGCAGCTTCATGACCGCGTCCAGGAGTCCCTCGGGGCGCGGCGGACAGCCGGGGATGTACACATCGACCGGAACCACCTTGTCGACGCCCTGGACGATCGCGTAGTTGTTGAACATCCCGCCGCTGGAGGCGCACGCCCCCATGCTGATCACCCATTTGGGCTCGGGCATCTGGTCGTAGATGTGCCGAAGCACCGGCGCCATCTTCTGGGAGACACGACCGGCGACGATCATCAAGTCGGACTGGCGCGGCGACGCGCGGAAGACCTCGCACCCGAACCGTGACATGTCGTATCGCGCGGCGCCGGTGGCCATCATCTCGATGGCGCAGCAGGCGAGACCGAAGAGCGCCGGCCACAGCGAGCTGTACCGGCCCCACTGGATGACCTTGCCGAGCGTCGTGGTCACGAACCCGCTCTGGAGAGCGGTCCGCTCCGCGGCGCCGGTGCGCGGGAGGGCGATGGTTCCGGCATCCGCGAGCAGGATGCTCCGGCCTCCGCCGCCCTGAACGATCAGCTCATTGTTCAATCCCATCGCAGAGCCCCCTTGCGCCAGACGTAGAGGAGACCGACCAGCAGCGTCACGATGAAGATGGCCATCTCGACGCTGCCGAATACCTTGAGTTCCCGGACGATCGTGGCCCAGGGAAACAGGAAGATCGACTCGACGTCGAAGATGATGAACAGCATCGCGGTGACGTAGAAGCTCACCGAGAATCGGCGGCGCGCGCTCTCCCGTGGCACCATCCCCGACTCATAAGGAAGGTCCTTGGTAGGCGTTGGACGCTTCGGACCGAGCAGCGCGTTGAGGAGCTGTGCGAATACAGCAAACGCCGCGCAGATGCCGAAGAAGAAGAGGATCGGCGCGTAGCCCGACAGCATCGCGGCCGATCGTAACAAACGATCCGCGACCGACGAAGTTCCCGGCGAATCCAGCGGGTCGGCTCGCAGGCTGGGGGCTTCCGTGCCCCCGGGGCATCCATCGGCTCAAACGATGGTGGGCCCCGGATTCCCGTTGATCCCGGGGCGAGTTTAGTAGGCTTGGACCAGTGACACTCACCGCCACCGCTCTCGACCGGCCACCCCTCCAGGACAATCTCACCGAAACAGACGCCAAGGCTCGCGCGGCACTTCTGTCCAACCTCTCGTACGAGGTGTCGTTGGTGCTCAGCGACGATCCCGACGCCGAGACCTTCCAGAGCGCGACAACGATCGTCTTCCACGCCGCGCACGAGGGGTCGGAAACCTTCATCAACATTGCCGCGCGCTCGATCGAGGAGTGCAACCTGAACGGGAAGCGCCTCAGTGCCGCCCAGCACGGGTTCGACGGCAACGTGCTCTGGCTCCGCGGCCTTCGGGCGGGCTCCAACCGTCTGACCGTGACCGCCCAATGCGAATACCAGCACACCGGCGTCGGGTTGCATCGGTTGCGTGACCCGGTGGATGACGAGGTGTACGTATACACGCACTTCGAGCCGTTTGACGCGCACAAGGTCCTCGCGTGCTTCGACCAGCCGGACCTGAAGGCGGGGGTGACCATGAGCGTGACCGCTCCGGGCGCCTGGCGCGTCTGTGGCAACGGCCGCGTCCTGCGAGTCGAGCGCCGCGGTGACATGAAGACGTGGCACTTCAACACGACGCCACCGCTGCCCCCCTATCTGATCGCCGTCGTCGCCGGCAAATACCACACCGTGGAGCGCAAGCATCGCGACATCCCGATGGCACTGTGGTGCCGGGAATCGCTCGCCAGCTGGGTCGACGCACAGGCCGATGAGATCTTCGACATCACAGCCGCCGGGCTTGATTTCTTCGGGAAGTACTTCGGACTCACGTACCCGTTCGACGAGTACAACCAGCTGTTCGTGCCGGAATTCAACATGGGCGCGATGGAGAATCCGGGTTGCGTGACGTTCAACGAGGCCTACATCCATCGCGGTCAGGCAAGCGAGGCACAGCTGCAGCGCAGGGCGGAGACGATCCTCCACGAGATGGCGCACGTCCACGGCTTCGGCGACGTCACCACCATGCGCTGGTGGGGCGACCTCTGGCTCAACGAAACCTTTGCCACCTACATGGCGAACCTGGCGATGGAGAAGTCGACGCGTTTCACCAATGCGTGGGTCGACTTTGCCAACAGTGTCAAGTCGATCGCCGCACGGCAGGATCAGCTGGTCACCACCCATCGCATCGCCGACCACGTGCCGGACACGGTCTCCGTCCGCCAGAACTTCGACGGGATCACGTATCACAAGGGCGCTTCGGTGATGCGCCAGCTGGTCGCGTGGGTGGGCGACGACGCCTTCATGCGCGGTGTGCAGGACTACTTCAAGCGATATCGCTGGGGCAACGCGGACCTGCAGGAATTTCTGGACTGTCTGCGCCGCGCCTCCGGACGCGACCTCACCCGCTGGGGGCAGGACTGGTTGCAGACCACGGGGTTGAACACCTTCCGTGCCCACCTCTCCGAGCAGAACGGCAGGTACACGGCGTTCGCCGTTGAGCAGACTGCGGTCCCGGAGCACCCCACGCTTCGGGTGCACCGCGCGGGTATCGGGCTGTACGACCGCGATGCAAAGGGCATCCTCAGACTCCGCCGCCGGGTCGAGACCGACCTGACCGGTGCCATGACCCCGATCACCGAGCTGGTCGGGGAACGGGTCTGCGACTTGGTGCTGCTCAACGACGGCGACCTCACCTTTGCGAAGCTGCGATTCGACCCGCGATCGCTGGCCACCCTCAAGGCCGACCTCTCCAACCTGGAGGATCCGCTCGCGCAGGCCCTCTGCTGGGCCGCGGTTTGGGATCTCACCAGAGACGGCGAGATGCCGGCGCGCGAGTTCGCCGAGCTGGTCGCTCGGCACGCACCGGCCGAGAAGGATTTGCTGCTCGTCGAGAGGGTCACGAGCCAGGCGCGCTCAGCCATCGACCTCTACGGTGACCCGGACAACCGTCGCGCCGCGCGCGAGCGGCTCCACCAGGTGGCAGCGGAACAGGTGGGCCGGCCCGGCCTGTCCAACGAGTTGCGCCTGATCTGGTCACGCATCCTGGTCGCGACCGCCGCGTCCGAGGAGTCGCTGGCGAGGGTCGCCGCATTGCTCGACGGCACCGAGTCGATCCCCGGGATCGACGTGGACACCGATCTCCGCTGGCTGATCGTGGGCCAGCTCGCCGAGGAGGGGCACGCGGATGTCGCGCTCATCCAGGCGACCATGGCCTCGGATCCCAGCGACATCGGACGGCGTCGGGGGATGGCGTCCCTCGCGGCGCGGCCGACCCCGGCGGCCAAGGAGGAAGCGTGGCTCCGCGTGGCGGACCCGAGCGCGCCCATGCCCGCGGCGTGGAAGGGCACGACGGATGGAGAGCTGTCGGTCGCTTCGATGGCGTCGATCCTGCGTGGCTTCTACATCGGGTCGGTGGGTGTCGGCGGCCTGATGGCCCACGGACCGAACCCCGAGCTGCTCCGCCCCTACGTCCAGCGCTATCTCGACGCCCTCCCGAAGGTCTGGGCGGAACGAACCATCGATGAAGCCGAGGTATTCACCGAATGCCTCTACCCGACCCACCTGGTGGACGATCAGGTCGTCGCAGCCATCGATTTCGCGCTCGAGAGCGGCGAGCTTCCCGGTCCTGCGGTGCGCATCCTTCGCGAGGGACGCGACGGCATGCTGCGAGCGCAGCGTGCACGCGAAGTCGATCGACTGGCCGGAGAGCCCTCGCCGGCCGCTTAGCTGGCGGCGCTGCTCATCAGGGCCACGGCCTCGTCGTCCTCGTAGCCGCACGGGCTCCCGACGGGCTGGCCCTCGACGCTGATCCGGTCATAGATCGCGGCCAGGCGATCCACGGCGCGCAGCCAGGTGAACCGTCCTGCGCGACGCCGTGCCTGCTCCCCCATCTCCGCTCGGCGGACGGGGTCGTCCAGCACGTCGCCCATCGCGCGCGCGTAGTCATCGGGATCGTGGCCATCCACGAGGTAGCCGGTCACGCCATCCTCCACCACCTCGCGCAGCCCGCCGACTGAAGCGGCCACCACCGGGGTGCCGAGTGCCTGTGCCTCGAGCGCAACCAGCCCAAAGCTCTCGGTCAAGGAGGGGACGACGCAGACGTCCGCCATCGCGTAGTACACGGCGAGTCGCTCGTGGGGAACAGCGCCGACGAAGCGCACATGGTCGGCGAGACCGAGCCGCGCCGTGTGACGCTCGAGCCGCTTGCGCTCACCGCCGCGGTTGCCGTTCGCGCCGTCGCCGCTGTCATCGCCTGCGATCACCACGGCGAGGTCGGCGAACTTCGTCTCGGTCCTGAGCTGCGCCGCCGCGTCGATCAGGATCTGAGCGCCCTTGAGGGGTTCCAACCTGCCGGCGAACAGCGCCACGCGCGCATCCTCGAGACCGAGGCTGCGCCGGAGCCCGGAGCCGTCGTGCTCCGCGAAGAGGCGGGGGTCCACGCCGGGCTGAGCGACACAGATGCGGTCTCGTGAGGCGCGATACAGACGGATCAGGTCCTTGGCCTCGGCGGCACTCCCGGCGACCAGCCTGTCCGCCTGGGCGGCGAGCTCACCCTCGGCCTGCGCTCGCAGCGCGTCCAGTGGCAGCCCGGCGCGCGCCTTGGTCAGCGCCAGAGTGTGAAACGACTGCACCCACGCGATCCTCCACGCATCGCGAAGCCGCCGGCCGACGAGACCGCCGTGCCAGTAGTGACCGTGGATGGCTCGGTAGGAGCGACGCTCGGATGCGGCGTGGCGGATTGTCGCGTCGGTGAAATCGTCGAGGAGCGCTCTGACCTCCTCCTTGCGGAGCGAGCGTGGCGGACCGACCGGGAGCCGCACCAACCTGCTGAGCGGCGCGATCAATTCCGCGTCGGGACCGGGTCCGTCGCGACGCACGAACACGTCGGTCGGCACGCCTCGGAGCGACAGTCCTTCGCACAGTCTGCGGATCGAGAGGTTCATGCCACCGTTCTCGCCGCTGCCCAGATCCGACAGTGGCGACGCGTGCACAGAGATGACGGCGACCGCTCGCGGGCCGGCTTGAGGCATGGTCTCAAGTGTACCCACCGGCCCCTTGACGAACCCGCCGGGACCGGGCGCATACTCGATCACCACAACTGAATAACGCTCCGGGTGACGGGAAGCCGGTGACGAATCCGGCGCTGTCGCGCAACTGTGAGCGGGGAGCCGGCGGCCATCGGCCACCGGGAGTGCGAGCTCCCGGGAAGGCGGCCGTGTACGGCGTTGATCCGCAAGCCAGGAGACCGACCCGAGGCGTCGACCTCCATCCCCGCGCAAGACGGGAGGAAGCCTCATGCGGCGAGGACGACTCCAGCAGGGTGGAGACCCATCGCCGCGTGGGAGCCAACCATGGGAAGGACCAGCAGAGTGGCCGCGCTCGCGACCACGGCGGCGATGGGTGCGGCAACGCTTGCCCTTGCCAACGGCAGCGACAGAGGGTCCGCACAGATCGATCCTGGATCTCGGGCGATCGAGTACCTCCAGACGCAGCAGTCGGCGACGGACGGGTCGATCCCGGAAGGGGCGAGCACCGACAGCGTCAGCGCGCAGTACGCGATCGGCGCGGCCGCCGCCGGCTACGACCCCAAGGCCCTGCGTCACGGCAGCGGTCCCTCGGTCATGACCTACCTCGGCACCCAGGCCGCCTCCGCCTGCGCCACCGCCGGCGGCTGCGGGCTGCTCATCCAGGCGGTGGTCGCCGCTCACCTCAACCCCACCTCCTTCGGCGGCGTCAACCTGATCACCACCCTCAAGGCCATGTACAAGACCGGCGTCTACGGTGATGGCGAGGCTTTCACGCAGTCCCTCGCCATCCAGGGCCTGGTCGCCGCCGGCCAGACGGTGCCCGCCGCCGCCATCCACGACCTCGTCGCCGCTCAGGACAGCGACGGCGGCTGGGATTACCTGCTCATCAAGAACGATCCCAACGGTGCCACCAACGGCGATACCAGTGACACCAACTCCACGTCGATGGTGCTCATGGCCCTCAATGCCGCCGGCACCCACGGCCGCAATGCTGCGGGGCTCGCCTGGCTGCACACCCAGCAGGACAGCGACGGCGGCTTCCCCTACCAGGCGGGGGGCGGCAGCGATCCCGACTCGACGGCGCTGGTCCTCCAGGCCCTGGTTGCCGCTGGGCAGAACCCGGCCGCCACCTCCTGGGCACCCGGGGGCACCAGCCCGCTCGCCGAGCTGATCGCCACCCAGAACGCCGGCGGCGGCTACACCTACCCCGGCAACTCCGGACCCGACGCCTTCACCACCGTTCAGGTTCCCCCTGCTCTCGAACGCGCGCCGTATCCGCTCACCTGCGGTGCGACGCCCTGCTACACAACGGGAACGACCCTGGCCGCCGTGACGGCGTCCGCGCTCGCGCCACCGCGGATCGCCGTCGGGATCGCCAGGCTTCAACCCGGGGCATAGGGTCGTGACCCGGCGCACGCTGCGCGTCGCGCTCGCCGTGCCGCTGCTCGCGATCGGGCTCGGTACCGCCTCCGCGGCCGCACGGGCGGGCCCGGCAGCGCCGCTCTGCGCGCAAGCAGCGTCGGCACATCACGCCGGGATCGTTGTCGAGCACGGCAATGGGCAGGTGGTGCGCCAGTGCGTCGGGTTCGACACCGCAACCATCACGGCACTCGCGGCGCTCCAGGCCAGTGGGATCGAGTACGCCACCCAGACGTACGGCTCTCTCGGGGCCGCCGTGTGCCAGATCGACAACGAGCCCGCGAGCTATACCGCCTGCTTGCCGTCCTCCGGCTCGTACTGGGTCTTCTTCGTCTCGCGCGCCGGAGGCGCCTGGACGAACTCGTCACAGGGCGTGTCGAACACGACGCTGAGCAACGGCGACGCCGCTGGTTTCCGGTATGACCCACTTGCCGGCGCGGATCCCCCACCGGTCTCCCCGACCGGGACGTGCACAGCCGTACAACCGACGCCGACGCCGACGCCTCACCCGACACCGCGCCCCACGCCGAAGCCAACCCCCGCTGCGACCACCGCGCCGGGATTGACGGCGACCCCGGCCACGCCACCTCAGGCGACCACCGGACCCGGATCGGTCGCGAGTTCCGGAGCCCAGCCGATTGCCGCCTCCGGCCCCAGTGCCACCAGCGGAGGCACCGGGCGGCCATCGCCGGCTGCAAAGGCGGTTCCGATCGCCGACGTCTCCCGGGCGGGCGCAGCTTCCAGCCCGTTTGTGCCTGGACTGGTGCTGGCAGCCTGCGTTGTCGGCGCACTCCTCGCACTCCTCGGCATCCAGGGGATTCGCCGGCGGCATCAATGAACCCACGTGCGCTCGCGGTGTGGTCGCTCTCGGGGGTGACCATCGCGCTCTCAACGGGCAGCCCCGTCTATAGAACGCTGATGCTGCTCTGCGTCCTCAATGTGCTGATCGCCTTCCGCAGGCCGGGTGTGTCCCTCCGGGGCTTGCTCATCGCGCTGGTGGTGGCGGCTGCGATCGCCATCGCGACGACGACGCTGGCAAGTCACACGGGCAGCCATGCGTTTCTGGTGCTGCCTGCGGGCATCCCTGTGATCGGAGGCAAGCTCACCCTCGAGGCGGCGCTCTTCGGCGTCTCGACCGGCGTGGGCATTGCAGCAGCGGTGCTCGCCGCGGCTCCCCTGTCCCTGGTGGTCCAGCCTCACGCTCTCGTGGACGCGCTCCCCGGCATGCTCGCGAGGACCGGAGCGGCGATCGGGACCGCGCTCAACCTCATCCCCGGGATCGCGCGCAGCGCCACCGAGATCCGCGATGCCCAGCGGATGCGTGGCTGGCGCTCGCGACGCGTCCGCGAATGGCCGGATCTTGCGGTGCCGGTCGTCCTGACCGCGCTGGAGGGGTCGATCACGCTCGCCGAGGCGATGGAGGCGCGCGGTTATGGATCGGGGGTGCGCACCCATTACAGCGAGCAGCTCTGGCGCCGCGGAGACGTGGTCGTCGCGTTGGTCGCGGCAGCGGCGGCAGCGGTGTTCGTCGTGCTCCGTGTCGCGGGCGCAATCGGCGACTGGTATCCCTTCCCCAGTCTGATGTGGCCCGACGTCAGCGTCGTCGGCGTCGTCTGCTGCCTTGCGCTCGTGACCCCACTCCTGGTGTGGCACCGGTGACGGGGACGGGAATCGCCAGTCTCTCTGGATTCCGGTACTGGTACCCGAACGCCGTGGTCCCCAGTATCGACGGTGTCGATCTCGACATCGATGAGGGAATCACGCTCGTGTCGGGGGCATCGGGATCCGGCAAGTCGTCGCTGCTGCGCGTCTTCAACGGGCTGGTGCCCCATTTCCACGGCGGTACCGTCATGGGCACCGCGACGGCGTGTGGTCACGACGTCCTCGACACGCCCACGCGCGTTCTCGCCACGAGAGTCGGATTCGTCTTTCAGGATCCCGAGCTGCAGTCGGTCTATCCGAGCGTGGAGCGTGATGTCGCATTCGGGCTCGAGAACATCGGCACCCCGGCATCAGTGATGTGGCGTCGCGTGAGCGACGCCCTCGAAGAGACCGGGATCACGCACCTCGCCGGTCGGGCCGTGGCGACGCTCTCCGGCGGCGAGAGGCAGCGGCTCGCACTGGCCGGGGTGCTCGCGATGCGCCCGCGGATGCTCGTGCTCGATGAGCCGCTCTCGCAACTCGACGACACCGGCGCGCGAGCGCTGACCGCGACGCTCGTCGACCTCGCCGACGCGGGCATCGCCGTGGTCGTCGCGGAGCACCGCTTCGAGCACCTCGCCGCACTCCCGGGCCGCGGCCTCGTCGTCGCAAACGGCAGGGTCGTCAACGCGGAGGTTCCGGCTCGGAACCCCACTGTGGCCGAGCGGGGGCCGCGAAAACACGCCGCGGCGCCGGTCGCGTGGAGCCTCGACAGCGTCGCAGCCGGACCTGCACACACGCCGGTGCTCGAGAGCGTGTCCCTCGACGGCCGGACCGGCGAGGTCGTGGCACTGATCGGCCCAAACGGCGGAGGCAAGACCACATTGCTGCGGACCATCGCAGGGCTCCTCAGGCCGCTCTCCGGTACCGTCATTCGCGCACCCGGGCGGGTCGCATACCTCCCCCAGAACCCGATGGCGCTGCTGCACCGGCCCTCGGTCACCGCCGAAGTTGCGTGGACGGTGCGCGGCGAGACTCCGAGCGCGGACGCTGCGACGCTGATCGCGGAGCTCGGCCTCGCTCGCCTCGCGGATCGCGATCCGCGCGACCTCAGCACGGGCGAGCGCCAGCGTGCCGCCATCGCCGCCGTCCTCGCCGGCTCGCCCCACATCGCGCTCCTCGATGAGCCGACGCGTGGGATGGACGATGCAGCGCGGGACGCGCTCTGCCAGGTCATCGTGAGAATGCGAGACGCCGGTTGCTCGATCGTTCTTGCCACGCACGACAAGAACCTGGCGGCTGCGGTCGCGGACCGCAGCATCGCGGTGGGATCAGGCAGCGCACGCGAGCTCAGCCCGGTGGCCGTCGCATGAGGGTCGCTGCAATATCGGTTGCGGGACTCGCGCTGTTTCTCTGGCCCTTCGTCGCGTCCGACACGCCGCCCGCCGCCGCCGCGGTGGCGCTGAGCATCGGTGTCGTCGCGGTGCTGGCGTTCGTCGAAGCGTCGACGCGCAAGCTCGACGCCCGGCGGTTTGCGCTCCTGGCAGCGATCGCGGCCATCGACGCCGCGCTGCGGCTCGTCCTGGTGACCGGCCTCGGCGGGTTCAGCCCGATCTTCTTCCTGATCCTTGCCTCCGGCTACGTGTACGGCCCGTCGTATGGATTCCTCGCCGGATCGGTCGCCCTCCTCGCCTCGGCGGTCGCGACGGGCGGGATCGGGCCCTGGCTGCCGTACGAGATGGTGGGCTGCGGTTTCGTCGGGCTGATCGCTGGGCTGGCCGGGCTCCGACGTCGAGGCCCTGTGACCTGGCGCGACGTGCTGATCCTTGCGACCGTCGGCGTCGTGACCGGTTTCGCCTATGGCGCGCTCCTTGATGTCTGGGACTGGACCACCTACTACCGGGGAGCGCCCGGGTTCGGATGGCAGCCGGGTCTCTCGATCAGCGCCGCCGTCGCCCGCTTCGGCCGCTTCTACGTGGCGACCTCGCTCGTTTACGACGGCTTCCGTGCGGTGGGCAACGCGATCGCGGTCATCGTGCTGGGTGCTCCGGTGCTCGCCGGGCTGATCCGCATGCGATCCCGTTTCAACGTGATCGTCCTGGACGGAATGCGGCAGGGTGTGGTGGCGCCGCTTCCGTAGAGCTCACTCGACAAGCTTGGATCGATACTCGGCGTAGACCCCCGGGTGGTCCTTACGGTCCACCTCGTGAAGACGGCTGATCAGTTCGTCGATTCTCGCCGGCACGATGAAGATGTATCGCGTGGGGGCGGGGCCTGCGTTGCCGAAGGTGTGAGCAACACCGGCGGGAACAAGAACGGTTGCGCCCGCTGCAGCGATGAAGACGCGGTCTGCGAGCCGGAAGCGCAACGCGCCCGAGATGACGTGCCACGCTTCGTCGTCGTCCACGTGCACGTGAAGCGGCGCCACCTCCGCGTCGACGCCGGTTGCCGCCCACTCCCTGATCACAAGGTGCGCGCCGTGCACCGCTGCGGCGCCGTCGCCGCGATCCGAGAAGGGCGGGATCACCATCGGGCGAGGATGCGCCTCGGGGGCCACGTTTCGGTCAGCCCGAGGTGAGCGCGAGCACCGCGAAGACGACCGAGAGGATGGCGCCGATGACCAGGGGCAACTTCGAGAGTGGCCACGGAGTTCGCCGGCTCACCGCGAAGGTCACTCCGAGCGTCACCGCCATCCCCGCTCCGTACAGGTAGTGGAGCTCGTGGACGGGGCGGTGGCCCATCAGATACAGCGCGCCCCCGAGCACCACCTGGACCGCCACCGCGAGCAGCAGCACTCGCAGGTAGATCTTGAGCACGAACCCGACGAACGGCGTCACGAGCGAGATCAGCGCGACCAATGCTCCGAGCACCGCGGCCACCACGAGGATGAATCCGAACTTCTGATGCAGCGTCACCCAGTCGATCGAGGCGATCATCAATCGGGCCAGTACTGCTCTTCGCGGATTTCCTTGTTGTCGAACCCCGCGCGGCGCATGATCGCTCGCGCCCCGCCGATCATCCCGGGGTGACCGCACAGGAAGACGCCGCCATTTCCCGGGCGGATCCCGGCAGCGTCGGCGTACTTGCGCATCACGTCCTCGACCCTGCCGAGCTCACCCGTCCATTCGGGGTCCTCCCACGGCCTGCTCACGGTCGGGACGTACGTGAACCAGTCGAACTCTCGGTCCAGCGCCGCGAGCTCGTCCGCGTACCCGAGTTCGACGGAGCGCGCCGCGCCCTGGAGGACGACGACCGGTACCGGCGTCCATTCACCGGCGCGAGCTCGTGTGGCGAGCGTCCGCAGCAGGCTGACGAAGGGCGCGATCCCCGTGACTGTTGCCACGAACAGGTGTGGCTCTTCCAGGAGGGGTGCCTCGCGGAGGAAGAGTCCCTTGGTCCGCCGGCGGACAATGACTTCGCCACCGACGCCGAGAGCAAAGAGCGGATCCGAGAGCTCGCCTTCCGGGACCCGCTCGATGAAGAGCTCGATCTCATCCTCGAGTGGCGACGAGCAGATCGAGTACGGCCGCTCGATCACCCGACCGTTGGACCTCAGCCCGAGGGTCACGTACTGCCCGGGGCGGTACGGAAGCTCGATCTCGGGACGGATCCGGATGATCCAGAGGTCCGGTGCCGGGTCACGACGTGACACCACTGTCGCGGCTGCGTATTTTTCCGGATCCATCATGAGCGCCTTGAGAGTGTAGGGGGATGCACTGGACGCGCCTCTTTTCCCGAAAGGGCGGAGACTGTCGTCAATGTACGGTCCACTCGCTCTCGTCGGCGGCGACGAGTTCCACCCCGGCAACGAACGTCAGGACGAGATTCTTCGCGACGCGTGCGGCGGACGGCCCGCCTACGTGGTCGTGACCGCTGCCCAGGACTTTGCGTCAGGAGCCGTCGAGTCGGCTCGGCGATGGTTCGCTGGCCTGGGGCTCGAAGTGCACGAGCTGCGCATCCGCGACAAGAACGACGCCTGCTCGCCGGAGATCGTGGAAGCGGCCGCCGGTGCCGGCCTGGTCTATATCGCTGGCGGGGATCCTGGATGGGTCGTCGAGGTCCTCCGGGCAAGCCCTGTCTGGAAGGCGATCGCCGCGGCCTGGCGGGCGGGCGCCGCTCTCGCCGGGTCGTCCGCCGGCGCCATGGCCCTGTGCCAGTGGTGTCTCGTCCAGACGAGCTGGCCCGGTGAGGTCGACGAGCGCTCGGTCGACGCCCTGGGACTGGTGCCTGGCTGCGCGATCCTCCCCCACTTCGATGTGCTCGGCGACGCGTGGATTCCGTGGGCGCAGGAGGGCCTCGGTGAGGAGACCCAGGTCATCGGTATCGACGAGCGCACCGCCGCAGTGCTGCGCGACGGCAGCTGGGAGGTGTTCGGTCCCGGCGCTGTGACGATCCTGCAAGGGCCGCTGCGCTCTCGCCACATCGAAGGCGACAAGATCGACGAAATGTCGAATCCGGAACCTTAAGCCTGTTCAGCCCGTAATCCGAACGTAACCCTGTTCCGTTTACTTGTATGACAGGCTGGATAACCTGATCAGCGAAGGTACACACGTGAGACGACAATCGAGATGAGCTTCCAGAGCGCTATCACCGACATGGACGCGGCCAAGGCCCGCGCCGAAGACCTCAAGGCTCGACGCAGGCTGCGCATCGAACACATTCAGCGGCTGGAACGCGTCCTCGACAGCGTCGAGCACCACAACCTGCAGCGCGACCGCCAGGTACCACCGGATATGTGGCGCCAGCTCGCGGAGCTCGAGGTGGTCCTCCCCGTGCCGGCCCCCGCTGCCCTGTGGCAGGCAAGGAACACCGCGCGCCTCCATGACGCACTGCTCGACTGGGAGGCCGACCTGCTTGACGAGGTTGCGCCCCACCGCGTCGCATACGACGACACGCACGACGACTGACCTCACCGCCTGACACCGGTCTGGCACACTCAGCGGACGTGACCACCGCTGAACGCATGGCGCTCATCGAGCGCAACACCGCCGAGGTCATCGGCGCCAACGAGTTGCCGCCCCTCATGGACGCCGGCATCGAGTTGCGTCACTACATCGGCTTCGAGATCTCCGGCAAGGCGCATCTCGGCACCGGGCTCATGAGCATGGCCAAGGTCCGCGACCTCACCGCGGCCGGGGTGCACTGCTCGGTGCTCCTTGCCGATTGGCACACGTGGATCAACGACAAGCTCGGCGGCGACCGCGACCTCATCCGCCGTATCGCCACCGGTTACTTCACCGAAGCGTTTCGCGCGTCATTGCTCTGCGTCGACGCCGACCCGGATTCAGTCGAGTTCGTCCTGGCATCGGATCTCTATCGGAACGACGACGAGTACTGGGCCACGATGATCGAGGTGAGCAAGAACACCACGCTTGCACGGATGCAACGCAGCATCAGCATCCTCGGCCGTCAGGAAGGCGACAGTGTCGACTTCGCCAAGCTCATCTACCCGGCGATGCAGGCGGCAGACATCTTCGCGCTCGGTGTCCACATCGCCCACGCGGGCATGGACCAGCGAAAGGCGCACGTGATCGCGCGCGACGTGGCCACGCACATGCGCATCCATCCACTCCCAGGTGTCGATGGCGCCCCGATCAAGCCGGTCGCCCTCCATCACCCGCTCCTGCTCGGCCTTCGCCGCCCCCCGGTATGGCCGGTGCCCCCCGACTCGGCGCGTGACGTCTTCGCGGCGATGAAGATGAGCAAGAGCGATCCCGGCTCCGCGGTCTTTGTTCATGACAGTCCTGACGAGATCATGACGAAGGTCAGGAAGGCGTTCTGCCCGCCCGGCGAGGTCATCTTCAACCCCATCCTCGACTGGATCGAGAAGCTCGTCTTCGGCATCGCCGGCGGTCCGTTCGTCGTCGAGCGTTCGGAGGCCAACGGCGGCCGGATCATCTTCGACGCTCCAGACGAGGTGATCGCCGCCTATCTGGAGGGGTCGCTCCACCCGATGGACGCAAAGGCAGGGCTCGCCGCGCGACTCATCGACCTGCTCGAGCCCGCCCGCATCCACTTCGCACAGCCCGAGGTGCACGCCACGCTCGAGGAGATGGACGCGGCCCTCGCCTAGGGATCAGCGCAGGCCGACGGCCTGTTGCACGCGCTGGAGCGTGGCGTCGGCCACGAGATGCACGCGAGCGGCCGACTCGGCGAGGATCCGGCGAAGCCCATCCTCGTCCGCGCGAAGCTCAGTGTATCGAGCCTGAATCGGCGCCAGCGCTTCGACGATCGCATCGGAAACGGCGGACTTCAACACGCTGTAGCTCTTGCCCTCGAACTCCGCAAGCGCCGCGTCAGCGCCCATGTCAAGCAACGCCGCGTAGATCTCGAGCAGGTTGGCAACTCCCGGACCGGCGGGCCCGCGCACCGCGGGCTCCGTGTCGGTGGTGGCGCGTGCGATCTTCCGGCGCACGACGTCCGGAGGGTCGAGGAGCAGGACCGCGTGTCCGGTGCGCTCGATGGCAATGCTCTTGCTCATCTTTTCCTCCGGCGAGTCGAGGCCCATGACGCGAGCGCCAACCTGGCTGATCAGCGCCGCAGGTACCTTCACGATGTCCCCACGTTGCGAGTTGAGCCGGTTCGCGAGGTCGCGGGACAGCTCGATGTGCTGCCGCTGATCCTCGCCGACCGGGACCAGGTCCGCGTCGTACAGCAGGATGTCCGCAGCCTGCAGCACCGGGTAGGTGAACACCCCGGCATTGATCCGCTCGCGACCCTGCGCCTCGACCCGTGCCTTGAACTGGGTCATCCGGTCGAGCCAGCCCATCGGGGTGAGCGTCTCGAGGATCCAGCACAGTTGCGTGTGCGCGGGGACGTGCGACTGCACGAAGATCTCGCACCGCGCCGGGTCGAGCCCGCAGGCGATGTACATCGCGGCCAGCTCCAGGGTGAGCGAGCGAAGCCGCTCCGGATCGGGGTGGCGCGTGAGCGCGTGCAGGTCGACGATGCAGAAATAGTTCTCGTAGCGATCCTGGTCACGGGCCCAATTGCGCAGGGCGCCGAGGTAATTGCCGAGGTGGAGGCCGAAGTCCGGCTGGATGCCACTCAGAACCCGGGGGCGTGGAGCAGCGGTCTGGGACATCTGGGCACCAGCCTATCGTCAGGCGGTGCGGCGGCGCTGGCGGCGAGGCTTCGAGACCGCTCGCGGCGACCAACACTCGGCGATGAAGCCGGCGATCTCCGCGGTGAGGCGCTCCGGGCGCAGCCGCAACTCGAGAATGTTGGACGCCTCGACCAGCCGGGCGTTGGGAAGTTCGCCGGTGAGCACGCCGGCGTCGGAGAACGGATGGACCGGGTCGATGTGATGTCCGATCACCAGCGCCGGCATGGCCAGTTCACGCCGCTGTGCGCTGTACGGAGCGATGTGGCTGAAGAAGAGACCCTGGAGCAGCGCGGCGCTGGGGCGGGGGTCCTGACGAACCACGTCGAGCGCGACATTGCCCCAGAAGGGCAGCATCCGCCGTGGGATCCGGCGCAGGCCGGCCGCGACCGGTCGCATCAGCTGCTCGCCGAAATGCAGTGCGACAAGGAGGGGGCCGAACGCGATCACCGATGCAACCAGCGCGTTCTCCAGCACCGGCATCTCGATGATCATGCCCCGCACTCGTTGCGGTGCCGCGTGGGCGATCTCGAGCGTGACATTCGCGCCCAGGGACGTTCCACCGATCACCGCTTCATCGATGTCGAGATGGTCGAGCAGCGCGACGGCGTCGCCCGCGAAGGATTCGATCGAATATTCCGCCATGTCGTCGGGGCGATCGGATTGGCCGTGGCCGAGCGGATCGAGGGTCAGCACGTGCGCCCCGCTCGCGGCCAGCGCCGTGGCGAGGTGCTCCTGCATCAGTGCCGGGACGAGCAGCCCCGGCATGAGCAGCACCCAGCGCTTGCCTTCACCGAATTCCGTGTAGGCGAGACGGTGACCCCGAGACGTGAACGCAGCGGCCACGATCCGCGGCTGGCGATCGACGGACATCGCGCGAACTATGCCGCAAAAACGGCGTGCGCGGCGCTACTCGTTCTCGTACTTGAAGGAGACGTTGAGGCGCGTGCGAAAGCGCGCGACCTTGCCGTTCTCGACGGTCATATCGAGCTTGACCACCTCGGCGATGCGCAGGTCGCGAAGCGACGAGGACGCAGTCTCGATGGCGAGCTGGGCTGCCTTCTCCCATGATTCGGCGCTGGTTCCAACCAGCTCGGTGACGCGGTAGACGCTCTCAGCCATGAGCACACTCCCTGGACGTGGACGCAAGCAGGGCAATTCTGATCCCCGCGGTGCCGGGTCGGCGTCCCCGGTACATCTGACCTAGAGTCATTGACCATGCGAACGCTGATCAGAACCGCCGGCCGCTTCCTGCTCTCCGGAATCTTTGTGTATTCCGGATACGGCATGTTCAACAATTCCGAGCGCTACGCCAAGATCGCGGCGGAGGCGCTGCCGATGCTGCCCAACGAGCCGATGCTCGCCAAGGTCCAGGGCGCGACGATGGTGGTCGCCGGGACGACGCTCGCCCTGGGTTTCATGCCAAAGACGTCCGCTCGCGTTCTCGCGCTGACGCTGATCCCCAACACGATCGTTGGCCATCCCTTCTGGAAGGCCGAAAAGCCCGACGAGCGGCGCGCCAGCCTCGTCCACTTCATGAAGAATGCGGGGCTGTTCGGCGGGCTGCTGTACATCAGCGCGGACAGGCGAACTCAGCCGGAGCCCGAGCACTGATCCATCAGGCTCTGCCGGCGTCGAGCGCCGCCAGGTAGGCGCGCAGCCCTTCCTGCCAGTCCGGCAAGGGCGGCTCACCAAGTTCGCGCCAGGCGAGGTTGTCGAGCACGGAGTACGCGGGGCGCACGGCCAGGGTCGGATATTCGGCGGTCGTGATCGGCACCACCTCGGCCGTCAGCCCGCGCGAGCGGAGGGCCGCGACCGCCAGGCCATGCCAGGTCGTCACGCCGCTGTTGGTGAGGTGGTACGTCCCGGGCGGCCCAACCTGGAGCAGCCGGAGTATCGCGGGCGCGAGATGGCCGGTCCAGGTCGGCGTTCCGTGCTGGTCGTCGACGACTCGAACCTGCGGGCGTTCGGCGGCGATGCGCAGCATCGTGAGCACGAAGTTGGGGCCTTGGCGGCCGTAGAGCCAGCTCGTGCGCACGATGATGTGGTCAGGGTTGCGCGCTCGGACCGCAATCTCGCCGTGCCACTTGGTCCGCCCGTAGGCTGACCGCGGTGCAGGCGCGGCGGTCTCGGGGATCGGCGACGTCGCGGTGCCGTCGAACACATAGTCGGTGCTGACTTGACAGCAGCGAATCCCCGCTGCTGCCGATGCCATCGCGACGTGGCCTGCACCTGTCGCGTTCACCGCCTCCGCGGTCGTCTCGTGCTCCTCAGCAGCGTCGACCCGCGTCCACGCGGCAGCGTTGATGACGGCGTCCGGGTGAAAGTCGCCGACGGCCCGCCGGACAGCGCCTGCGTCGGTGATGTCGCACTCCAGCCGGGTCAGGCCGATCATCTCGTGGCTCTGCTGCTTTCCCGCGTCGACGAGGTCCCCGCCGAGCTGCCCGGACGCGCCGAGCACGAGGTACCTCAGCGCTGCTCACCCGGCGCGGCGAGTGCGCGGTCGCGCCTCATGGTGATGCCGTCAGAGCTCGACGCGAGAATGGTCGCCGAGCATCAGTCGCACCGCGGTGGGGCGCGCCGGCGATTTGCAGACCTCGCACTCCTTGCCGATGAGCGACCCGTCGATCTTGCCACCGATGTCGTGAATCCTCGTTCCCTCGAGAACGATGCTGTTCTCGATTTCAGCGTTGCGCACCACGCAGTCGAAGTAGATGGACGTGAACGGGCCGATGTACGCGTTGTCGACCACCGTGCGACTGCCGATGATCGCCGGCCCGCGAACCACGCAGTTGCGCAGCGTGGCCCCCTCCTCCACCACCACCTTGCCATGAAGACGGACGTCCTCACCCACGATCCCGTCGCATCGCGGCTCGAGTGTGTCCAGAATCATGCGATTGGCTTCGAGGATGTCGTCGAGCCGGCCGGTATCCTTCCACCAGCCCTCGATGATGTGCGGCAGGACGCTCCTGCCGGTGTCGATCATTCGCTGAATCGCATCCGTGATCTCGAGCTCGCCCCGGGCACTCGGCTCGATGGCGTCGATCGCCTCGAAGATCAGCGAAGAGAAGAGGTACACCCCCACCAGCGCCAGGTCGGAGCGAGGCACCAACGGCTTCTCCACGAGCGAGATCACACGTCCGTCCTCGAGCTCCGCCACCCCGAAGCGCTGTGGCTCGGGCACCCGGGCCAGCAGGATCATGGTGTCGGCTTCCGAGCGCTGGAATTCGTCGACGAGAGTCCCGATTCCCTGGGCGATCAGGTTGTCACCGAGATACATCACGAAACTGTCCCCGGCCAGGAAGTCGCGGGCAATGCCGACCGCATGCGCGAGGCCGAGCGGGGCCTCCTGGGGGATGAACGTGACGCTCGCGTCGAACTTCGAGCCGTCGCCCACCGCGGCGCGAACCTCATCCGCGGTATCGCCTACGATGATGCCGATGTCGTGGATCCCGGCCTGGGTCAGCGCATCGATGGCATAGAACAGAATCGGCCGGTTGGCGACAGGGATGAGTTGTTTCGCGCCGGTGTGGGTGATCGGCCGCAGCCGCGTTCCCTTGCCGCCGCTGAGGATGAGCCCCTTCACCGGGAGTCCGGTGCTCGCATAGCCGCAGGGTACCAGCCGGTCAGGTGCTCAGAGCCCACCGCAACGGACCGATAACGAAGTCAGACGCACGCGTGGCGGTGGTGGTGACGGTGCAACGGGACGCAAAGATCGGTCTGACGAATCGGCTCAAACGCCCCGAATGCGGCTACGCTCTCTCACGCGACGCTCCGAGAGGGGGAGCGCCGCTCCTACCCCTTGTAGGATGCGCCGATGGGTCGCCAGCTCATCACGAGCGCATTGCCATACATCAACGGGGTCAAGCACCTGGGCACGCTGGTCGGGTCGATGCTCCCCGCCGACGTGTATGCGCGCTACCTGCGCCTGCGCGGCAACGACGTCCTTCTGATCTGCGCGACTGACGAGCACGGCACGCCCGCCGAGCTCGCCGCCGCCGAGGCGGGTCTCAGCGTGGAGGAGTACTGCACGCAGCAGCATGCGATCCAGGCAGACCTGGTGCGGCGCTTCGGGTTGTCGTTCGACCACTTCGGACGCAGCTCGTCGGAACAGAACGCCGAGCTGACCAGACACTTCGCGGCTCAGCTCCGCGACAACGGCATGGTGGAGGAGCGGGTCACCGACCAGGTCTACTCGCTGGACGACGAGCGGTTCCTGCCGGATCGCTACATCATCGGCACGTGCCCGCACTGCGGCTACGACCGCGCAAACGGTGATCAGTGCGAGAACTGTGCCCGTCTGCTCGAGCCGTCCGACCTGATCAACCCACGATCCGCAATCTCGGGCAGCACCAGGCTCGAGGTGCGCGCCACTCGTCACCTGTTCATCCGTCAATCGCTGATGGCCGATCGGGTGCGCGAGTGGATCGATTCGCACCCCGACTGGCCGATCCTCGTGACGTCGATTGCGCGCAACTGGCTCAACGTCGGCCTCGAGGACCGGAGCATCACCCGGGACCTCAAATGGGGCATCCCGGTCGGCTGGCCGGGATTCGAGGGCAAGGTCTTCTACGTTTGGTTCGACGCGCCCATCGAGTACATCGGCGCCACCAAGGAATGGGCGGACCTCGACCCCGCCACCCGCGACTGGCGTTCGTGGTGGTTCAACGCCGGCGACGTGCGCTACACGCAATTCATGGGCAAGGACAACATCCCGTTCCACACCATCAACTTCCCGATCTCGATCATGGGATCGGGTGAGCCCTGGCAGCTTGTCGATTACGTCAAGGGGTTCAACTACCTGACGTACTACGGCGGCAAGTTCTCGACGAGCCAGCACCGTGGCGTGTTCATGGACGCCGCCATCGAACTGCTCCCCGCCGACTACTGGCGATACGCGCTCCTCGCATCCGCACCGGAGTCGGATGACGCGGAGTTCACCTGGGAGAGCTTCGCGCTCACCGTCAACAAGGATCTGGCCGGCATCTTCGGCAACTTCGTCCAGCGCACGCTCAAGCTGACCGAGAAGCTCTTCGGGATGACGGTGCCGGAGGGCGGCGAACCCGGCCCCGAGGAAGCGGATCTGGCCGCGTCCATCGATGTGGCGCTGGCGACGTACGCGGCAGAGATGGACGCGATGCGCTTCCGCCCGTCCGCCTTTGCGCTGCGCACCCTCTGGACGCTGGGAAATCAGTACCTGGACCGGTGCGCTCCGTGGCACGAGACCGACACGGCTCGGGTCGCCTGCATCCTGCGCACCGCCATCAACGTGGCACGCATCGAGGCGATCGTCTCTGCGCCGTTTGTGCCCTTCGCGTGCTACCGCCTCGCCGCGAGCCTCGGCCTTGAAGCCGGTGAGCGCTCGTGGCCTGGCGCCGCGAGCGAGGACCTGTTGACGCTCCAGCCCGGGCGCGTCCTCCGGATGGGCGATCCCCTGTTCCCGAGAATCGGCGACCGAAGCACGCTCGCGGCATGGGTCGCCGAGATGGAACAGCGTTTCGGTGGCCCTGTCTGACGTTTGGTGCTTCTGGCGCGTTAGTAACCTTTTCGACAGGTCGCCGCGGTATTCTGTTGGGTACAGATGCCAGAGGATTTCCCGGCACCACCGCCACCTCCTCCGCCGCCGGCCGAGCCCCTGGGTAGGGGAACCGGTCGAATTCGGCTGTTCGGGATCGGACTGGCCATTGCCGTCGTCGGCGCCACCACGGGGTTCATCGTGACCCACGCGGCATCACCGAGCCCGGCGAACACCGCCGCGGCGACCAAACCAAGCCCTACGCCGCCGGCGCACAAGCCCTCGTCCCGCGGCCACGGCCCCGGCAACGTCGAATGCGGAGCACCGTTCGCGGGTGGAGGATTCGGCGGACCGTCGTTCTTCGGCGGAGGCTTCTGCGGCGGTGAGACCGGCACCGTCCTCAAGATCAGCGGATCGACGCTGACATTGCGGACGCTCGCAGGTACGGTCACCGTCACCACCACGTCGGCCACCACCTACAGCCGTGAAGAGCAGCCTGTGCACCTCAGCGCCGTGAAGGTCGGCGGTGTTGTTGCGGTGCGCGGCAGCCGGACCGGCACATCGCCCACCGCGACCTCCCCGATCGCGGCGACAGCCATCACCATCGAGGTGCCGAGCATCTCCGGGCGCGTGCAGTCGGTGAGCGGCAACACCGTCACCCTCGTGACCGCCGATGGGCAGCTCGCATACGTCACCACCTCGGGATCGACTGCGTATCACGGCGTCCAGGGCGCCGCGGCGACAGCCAGCTCGATCAAGGCCGGCGTCTACATCGTGGCGCAGGGAACGCAGGAGAGCCTGACGACGTTCAACGCGGACAACGTCGACGTGCTCGGCGCGTTGAGCCTGACACCGCACGGCTTCCCCGGCCATTCCGGCACCCTGCCCGAGCCAGCAGAGTCAGGGAGCGGGGCAATCCCCGCATAGGCCGGCGAGACCCCAACGCGCGATGAGCGTGCGGGGACGAGCATCCTCACAGGGCACGGCGGGCTCACGGCGACCGCTGCCGCATCGCTCGCGCCCGCCGGCGAAGCTCGCGGCGCTGCTCGGCTTTGGCTCGAAGGTCGCGAGCGTTATCGAGGCGCTCCTGCTCGCGTTCGAGCTTGCGTTTGGACGCGAGCCT